>JAEEGL011898046.1_pt1 | contig 11934 bp, 11 predicted proteins | sample 9134231 | NCBI WGS metagenome assembly JAEEGL01 (sample SAMN16246548, study PRJNA631951) | gut metagenome | biome: gut microbiome; feature: rumen; material: fiber-attached | host: Bos | place: Iran: Karaj | collected 2018-10 | reverse complement strand
TTTTCACCTTGGAATGTCATTCTATTAACCCAGAATGGAATAATATCATAACCAGTTACAAGTACATTATTAGGATAATATCTTTCAAGTAAATCAGTTTTTTCTGGATATCCTAATGTTGCAAATGGCCATAAAGCACTAGAAAACCATGTGTCTAGTACATCTGGGTCTTGTACCCATCCATCTTCTTTTGGAGCTTCAAGTCCAACATATACTTCGTCCCCTTTATACCAAGCAGGGATTCTATGACCCCACCATAATTGACGTGAAATACACCAGTCATATGTTATTTCCATCCAGTGATTCATAGTTTTTTCATATCTTGATGGTACAAAATTAACTTTTTCATCTTTCTTGCTTTGAGTTTCTAAAACATTATCAGCAAGTCCTCTCATTTTAACAAACCATTGTTTTTTAAGCATTGGTTCAACCATTACTCCAGTTCTTTCACTGTGTCCAACTTCATGAACAATTGGTTCAACCTTAAGAAGTAATCCTAGTTCTTCTAAATCTTTTAATACTTCTTCTCTACATTGTTCTCTACTCATTCCAACATACTTTTGTGGAACATTTTCATTCATTGTAGCATCATCATTCATAATGATGATTCTTTCTAAATTATGTCTGTTTCCAACTTCGAAGTCATTAGGGTCATGAGCAGGAGTTATTTTAACAACACCTGTTCCTTTTGTCATATCAGCATGTTCATCAGTAATAACAGGTATCTTTTTATCCATAAGTGGAAGAATAACATTCTTACCTACAAATCTTTTATATCTTTCATCTTCTTCATTAACAGCAACAGCAGTGTCTCCAAATAAAGTTTCTGGTCTTGTTGTTGCTACATCAAGATATTTATCACTGTCTTCTACTTGATATTTAATGTGATAAAAAGCACTCTTTTCTTCTTTATATATTACTTCCTCATTAGAAAGAGCAGTAAGAGCAACAGGATCCCAGTTAATAATTTTTTCTCCTCTATAGATTAGTCCCTCATTATAATAATCAACAAATACTTTTTTTACAGCAGCAGAAAGACCTTCATCAAGTGTAAATCTTTCTTTTGAATAATCTAGACTTACTCCTAGTTTTGCCCATTGTCTTCTAATAATATCAGCATGTTCATGAGTCCAATCCCAACAAGCATTTAGAAAGTTTTCTCTTCCATATTCATATTTATCAATACCATTATCTTTTAGTCTTTTTACAACTTTTGCTTCTGTTGCAATAGCGGCATGATCCATACCTGGTAACCATAGAGTATCATAACCTTGCATTTTCTTATATCTAATTATAATGTCTTGAATTGCAGCATCCCAAGCATGACCTAAGTGTAAAACACCTGTAACATTTGGTGGTGGTAAAACTATACAAAATGGTTCCTTATCACTCTTAGGATCACATTTAAAGTAGTCTTTACTTAACCATTTTTCATATTTACCGTTCTCAGTAATTTCAAAATCATATTTACTGTTCATATTTTGCTCCTTTCATAAATTTAACAAGTTCGTCTACATAAGGCTTAAATAGTCTTTTGTTTTTTAAATGTTCATACATTCTTTCAATATATTTTTCATTCTTTATTCTATCTAAACTATATTGAAAATTTAAATCATATACAAGTGACATTAAAAGTAGAGTCCTATCATTCTTATTTTTTACATTCTTTTTAACTACAGGAATGTGTTTAAAGAACTCTTCTCTAACTTCATCAGATACTCCTTCATTTTCATCTTCACTTAGACTAAGTAATCTATTCGTTGAAAATGCATAAAGAATATCTATTTTATCAGCATCTCTTATAATCTTAGCATGTAATAATTCTCTATCATTTAGTCCATCTTCAATACTAAGTTTATTGTGATTTCTAATTGCTTTCTTTAAAACTTCTATATCATCTTTATCAACAATAAAGTTTTTAATCATGCCCTCATCAAATAATATTTTAACCCCTTCATCTCCATGGTCAAATGATTTAAAATCATCAAATGTTTTATAGTTAGTCCATTGCCTAAATCTAGCTATATCATGAAGTAAAGCAATTAATGATGCAAGGTCTCTTTCAACATTATCTGTATTAATACTTCTACATATTTCCTCTGCTTGATGTACAACCCTATATGAGTGATTATATTTATATTTAATCATGTCTTCATTCATATCAAAAGTCATAGCATAATCGTCAAAAGCATCATAATTTTCATCCATTTTTTCCTCCAAAATAAAAAGGATAGCACAAGGAGTCACAAGTGACGGTACCATCCTTTAATTAACTTAATTTACTTAACGTGTAATTCCGTAATACCCTACTAAAATCAAGTATTAAACTCACAAGCTACCTTCATTTATTTCATTTAAGAAAAGCTTTCAGCTACTACTTTTCATCTCTATTAAACTACGTAAATTACTCCTCTTGGTCGTTGTCTTTAACGAAGATAAGTATACAATAATACTATTTTTTTGTCAATCTGTAAACAGCCTCTTCACTTAGTTCTTTATACTCTATTTTTCTTCCACAAATTGGACAATAATTAATTGGATATAACTCATCTTTTACTTCAATATTGCTTATCCAACCAACATTATCTTCCCATTGTCCATTATCTTCAACTGTTTTGTTTACTAAGCATAAAGTTCCTACTTCAATATCATCAAAAATATTTGAAGTATCAAAACTATGTGTAAATGGTCTTACTTTATCAAGCACAATTAATTTATCTAGACATTTACATGAATCATAAAATACTTTCATTTTTATCCCCCTTTATCAAAAACTAATCGTTTTTATGTAACTCCTCAATTATTTTTTCTATTTTTTGTCCATACTCAATTGATTCATCAAAGACAAACTTTAATTCTGGAGTATGTCTTATTACTAATCTTTCAGCAAGTAAAGATCTAAAGAACCCAGCAGCATTATTTAAATCACGTACTACATGCTCTCTATCATCAATAGTTGTAAAAAATACCTTAGCATAACTAAAATCATTTGATACTTCTACTGCTGTGATAGTTACATTTTTAAAATCTTTATCTTTTGCTTCAAGTAATAAAATATTGCCAAGTTCTCTTTGTATATCAGAAGCAGCTCTTTCAACTTTAACTTTTGACATTATTTTTTCACTTCCTTAACTTCAAATACTTCGATAACATCCTTTTCTTTGATATCTGGGAAGTTTTCAACAACAATACCACAGTCAAATCCAGCTTTTACTTCTTTTGCTTGATCTTTTTCTCTTTGAAGTGACGCTATTTTAGATGTTGTAAGCACTATTCCATCTCTAATAACCCTACATGGACTTCCTGCTTTTACAACACCACTTAGTACGTGTGATCCTGCAATATTACCTATCTTAGAGAAATGGAATAATTGTCTTACTTCTACTTCTCCAATGTTTACTTCTTCATATTCTGGATCTAACATACCTTTCATTGCAGCTTCAATTTCCTCTACTAATTTATAAATAATATTATATAGTCTTATTTCAACTTCATAATTTTTAGCTTCTTCTTTAGTTTCTTTTGAAGGGCTTACATTAAATCCAATTATAATTGCATTAGAAGCATTTGCTAAAACTACATCACTTTCAGTAATAGTTCCAACTCCACTTCTAATAACATTGATTTTAACTCCTTCAACATTAATCTTAAGAAGTGCATTTTTAACAGCTTCTTCACTACCCTTAACATCAGCCTTTAAGACAATATTAATTTCTTTTCTTCCTTCTTTTATTGATTCGAATAATTCATCTAAACTTAGTGCCTTATGCGCAAATCTTCTAGATTTTTCAGCTTCTTTTCTTTGCATTGCGACACTTCTTGCCTCTTTTTCACTTTCAAAAGCCATGAATTTATCTCCTGCTACTGGAACATCTTCAAGTCCTGTAACTTCAACTGGTTTACTAGGCTCAGCAGATACTACTTCTTTTCCAGTATCATCTCTTAATGTTCTTACTTTACCATGGTTAGTTCCAACAACAATTGGATCTCCTAGTCTTAGGGTACCATTTTGAATAAGAAGAGTAACAACAGGTCCTTTATTCTTATCAAGTTTTGCTTCAATAACAGAACCAAGAGCATATCTATTTGGATTTGCCTTTAATTCTAATACTTCACTTAATGCATTTATATTATCAAGAAGCAAGTCTACTCCTTCACCAGTGTGAGCACTAATCTTAACAAATATTGTGTCTCCACCCCATTCTTCTGGAGTAAGTCCAAGTTCTGATAATTCACTCATTACTTTATCAATATTAGTATTTGGTTTATCTATCTTGTTAATAGCAACTATAATTGGAACTCCTGCTGCTTTAGCATGGTCAATTGCTTCTTTAGTTTGAGGCATAACACCATCATCAGCTGCTACTATAATAATTACAATATCCGTTACACTAGCACCTCTTGCACGCATTTCAGTAAATGCTGCATGACCTGGAGTATCAATAAATGTAATCTTTCTTCCATTCTTTTCAACTTGATATGCACCAATTGCTTGAGTAATTCCTCCTGCTTCTCCAAGAGCAACATGAGAATTTCTAATATAATCAAGTAGTGTTGTTTTACCATGATCAACGTGTCCCATTATTGTTACAACAGCTGGTCTTGGTTCTAATTCATCTTCACTATCAGTAACTACATATTCTTCAAAATTAGTAATATCTTTTGTTTCTTCTTTAATTAGTTCTTTTCCATATTCTAAAGTAACGATAGATGCATCATCAAATGATATTGCCTGATTTGATGAAATCATAAGCCCCATGCCAATTAGTTTTTTAACTAAGTCTGATGCACTCACACCAATACCTTGGGCAAGATCTGCTACACTCATTCCTTCTTTATATAAAACTACATTACTAGAAGATTCTTCAATATTACTCTTTAATTTAGTTTTATTCTTATATATACTCTTTTTCTTTAAAGATATATCTTCATCTTTTTGTGCTTTAACACTATCTTTCTTCTTGATTTTTTCCTTAACTTTATCATCATCAATTTGAATATTTTGAGCAGATACAGCAGAGGCTGCTCTATCTTCCATTTCATACTTATCTTGAAGTTCCTCAGTTAAATTATTCTCACTGTTTGACATATCAGAAAGTTCATTATCAAGCATAATAATAGCATCATCATCAAGGAAATCACTTGGATTACTATAGTTGAATCCTAATTCTTTTAATTTTGATATAACTAATGATGTATCTATTCCTAGTTCTAAAGCATAATCTTCTACAGTCATAATATACCCTCCTTTTTTATATTAATTTTAATAATTCATCATAGACACTATCATCTATTTTAACTTCTAGATGACGTTCTAATACTTTTGTCTTTCTTGCTTGTTCAATAACACTTTTATCTTTTTTTAAATAAGCACCTCTACCATTAGCTCTAAGTGTTTCATCAACAAAAACAACTCCCTCGTTATTTCTAACAACTCTAAGTAAATCTTTTTTTTCACATTTTTCATGAGTAACAACACATGTTCTCATTGGAATTTTTTTATTTTTCATGATTTACCTCCTAGTTTTTTTAAATAATCTTAATATACAATTATTAGAATCTTTATGTTTTTCATAAATAAATTCTTCATCATTTAATATCTTTTGTTGTTCTTCTTTACGAAATTCTTCATTTAAATTTCTTTCATCATCATTTAATGCTTTTTTAGCATTTTGATATGCTTTTAATAATTCTAATCTACCATTTATCATTTATGCACCCCCTTAATGGTTAGGCATTGATTTGTTTGTTAATATCCTCTAATGTCTTAATATTAATAGTATACTTTGTTAGTCTACTAGCAAGTTTAATATTAATACCCTTTTTACCTATAGCTAAACTTAAATTTTCATCATCAGCAATTACTAATGCTTCTTTCTTCTTTTCATCAGTAATACTTACATTTAAGTTTTTAGCTGGACTAAGTGCATTTGCTATAAATTCTTCTGGATCAATACTATAAGCAATTAAATCTACTTTTTCTCCTCCAAGTTCATTTATAATGTTTGCAATTCTTCTTCCTTTTTCTCCAATACAACTTCCAATAGGATCAACATGTGGATTTGTTGATGCAATTGCAACTTTGCTTCTAACTCCTGCTTCACGAGCAACTCCTCTTAATTCTAAAGTTCCATCAGCAAATTCAGGAATTTCATGTTCAAATAATCTCTTAACAAAACCATAATTCTTTCTTGATACTAAAATTAGTGGTCCTTTAGGAGTAGATTCAATTTTAGTAATATATACCTTGATACTATCTCCCATTGTTAATTTTTCTCCAGGAATAAGTTCACTCTTTGGTAAAATTCCTCTTGCTTTACCTAAATCTACATAGTAGTTTCTAGCATCTTCCATAGCAAGGAAACCAACCATTAACTCATCTTCCTTATCTTCAAATTCGCTCATTATTTTTTCACGTTCAGCTTCACGTATTTTTTGAAGTACAACTTGTTTTGCAACACTAATTGCAACTCTACCAAAATCATGTGGAGTTACTTCTTCTAGTATTTCATCACCGATTTGGTAATCTTTATTGATTTCATGAGCATCAGTAATTGTCATTTCATTTAGATAATCATGTTTTACTTTTACTTCTCCAGTTTCTGGATCAATGTCATCGTCATCATCTTTATAATCATCAACAATTGTAGTTACCTTGAATACTTTAATATCTCCAGTATTTCTATCGATGATTACTCTTGATGTATAATCTGCCTTTTCATTTTTTCTAAATGCTGTTGATAATGCTGTTTGCATTGCTTCAATAACAGTATCTTCATCAATTCCTTTTTCTTTAACTATGAAATCAAGTGCTGCTTTAAACTCTTTTCCATTTACTTCTTTTGATTCAACCTTAGTCTTTTTAGTTCTCATCTTTAACTCCCTTACTTCCAACATCTAAAACATAATCTTCAATTTCTAAATTTAATCCTTCAATAATTGGATCAACAATATGTGTTGCTTTTACACACAAATCAATATCAACACCATTTTCACTATCAATAGTTACAAATAATGTTTTTTGTCCATCTTCTTCTCCAAAATGAACACCAACTAATTCAATTTTTTCATTCTCCAGCGGTTCTTTAATCGCATCAAATATTTTTTGTTCCACGTCTTTCCTCCTATAAATTAAAGAGTGGGTTTTGCCCACTCTTCGTTGTCAGTTGTATTATAACATAATTAAAAATACGTTACAAGTGATTTTTTACCTTATTTTATCATAATATGACATTAGACCAGTGTCATTATTTAAAAACTCTCTTGTTTGTGCAAATACATAATCATTCCAAACATTAGCATCTATTAAATATACACTACCACGACTACTTACAGCAAAAGTCCACTCTACTTGTCTTATCTCTTCTAATTCACGAGCAAGATTTAAAGTCATATCCATAATTGCGTCATATGAAGGTATTTCAAACCCTTCAAAATTATCACCATAATCTAGTCCTAGTTCATCTTTAAAACGACCAACTATTTTACCAGTCTTAACATTTACAGAGCCACTTATAGTTTTATTATTTACTTTAAACTTAATTGATGATGTAACTGCATCTATTCCAGTTCTATTAACTACACTACACACATTTATTAAGACTAAATCATCTATTTCATTTAAAGATTTGTGTTGATTAATGTTTTTACTAACAAGCGATAAGTGATTATTATTAATATCTTCAAGAGCAAAAGCAGGACTTCTATAATCAGCTATTACATATTTTTTAAATGAACTATCAAAACTACTATCAGTACTTCTTGCGATTATTATTTTGTTATCTAATGCAAAATCTTCAAACATTTTAAAACTCATGTCATGAACATTTTGCCACTCTACTTTCATATAATCTTTAAATCTATTCATAAATAGTTTCTTATCAGTTAATACATTAACAATTTCATATGGAACTAGTTTTCTATTAATCCTATTATATTTTCTTTTAGACATATATGTTTTTCTTTTATCAGAAGATATATCATAAAACTCGAATATTCTATATTCGTTATAAGTGATGCCATATCTTAATTTGCACCATAAACAATCAAAAAATAAAAACGTATATAAATAAGATGTTTTATTATGAATATACTTTAAACTTTTATTAAACATTTTCAAAGTATATTTAATTTTATTCCATAATTTTTCCATTTTATCCCACCTGTTACACTTTAATTATATATTTTTTGAAATTGTTTTTCAATATTGTTTGACTATGAGTTATTTTTTAACTATAATAAAAATATTTCGTGAGGGATTATGATGGAAACAAATGAATGCAAAGTATTAACATTTTTATTTGAAAGAAAACGTATGTTGAAAGATAAAGATTTATCAGATTCAATGTGTTTTTCTTATAAACCTATCGGCGTTATGGAAGGAACTGAATATACAGTTGGAAAAGCTAAAACATTCGTAACCAACAAAGCAGTTAGCATAGCCATAGTTCCTAAGGGTGATGAAGAAGAAAAAGATAATACAAGTAAGTTTAGAATTTCAATTTCACATATGACAGATCTATATTCACTTGAAGATAAATATGTTTATGGTTTTCCATTATTAATTAATTCAAAAAAAACTGATATTGATGTATATATCAAAGAAATGAGTGAATTAATAAAAGATTTAAGAGACTTTAAACTAGTTCATTTTGTTGGTGGTGGAGATCCTTTATACAACAAATTGTTCTTATCAGATTCAACAACATCAATTGACTTAGAAGGAAATGACTACTACGAACTATTTGATTTAATATATGGTACTATGCTTGATGACATCAAAGAAGTAACAACAAAGAAAGAATATGAACAAGTTGATAGAGCAAATATTGTATTACCAAGCAATTATATTTACGCGGATGATATTTATAATACAGTTAACAAAACAGTTAGATGCCAAGATGATGCTATTAAAAAAATAGCAACAGCAATTGCAAAAAATTCAAGATTAGAAAATCCTGCATTAAAATCAAATCTTTTAATAGCTGGACCAACAGGTGTTGGTAAAAGTGAAATATTTAGAGTTATTAATAATAAATTTAATATTCCAATAACATTTGAAGATTCAAATGAATACACAGCAAATGGATATAAAGGAAAAGATGTTATTGAGATGCTTATTCACTTAATTGATAATGCCAATGGTGATGTTGATAAAGCACAAAGAGGAATTTTAATTGTTGACGAAATTGACAAGAAGGTTGCCAAAAGTTCAGATCATGAAGTGTTCTCATCAGCCGTAATAAATTCATTATTAAAAATGATGGAAGGTCATGTATATAATGTACCAATGGGTAAAAGTGAAGTACAATTTGATACTTCCCTTCTTACATTTGCTTTCCTTGGAGCTTTCTCTGGAATTGAAGAATACTCAAATAAAAGAAGCCTTGGATTTATGACAAGAGAACAAGAAGAAGAACAAAATAAAACAACATTTCAATATACAAATGATACAATTGGCAAATATGGTTTAATACCAGAATTCATGGGTAGATGTGATTCTTTAATTGTAATGAATTCACTTGGTGTTGATGATTTTGTTGAAATAATTAAAACATCAGATAAGAGTCAATTATTATTATATAAGTATTTACTTGAAAGCCAAGGAATAGATTTTATATATGATGATAAAACAATTGAAGCAATTGCTAAAAAAGCAGTAGAATTAAAACTTGGTGCAAGAAGTATTAAAAAGATAATAGAAAATTCTCTTGCAGTAGCAAACTATTCTCTATTTGCAAGAAACAATTATAAAAAATTAATTATATCTGAAGAAACAATAGAAGATAATACAAAATTTATTCTAAAATAAAAGAAATACATTATAAATTGTATTTCTTTTTTAATACCTTAGCATTATCCTCAAGTGTTGGTTTTATAAGTCTTGCTGTTACAAAGTCTTCATAATTAATTCCTGTCATCTTAATTAAATCATCAACAGTTGACTCTTTTCTAAGACTCATAATATTATGAAGAATCTTTAAATAATCTTTCATATTATTTGTTCTATATAAATCTAAAGTAAGTCCAAACATATATCCAAGTCCATATAGAGTATCATCTCTTAAATCATATGCTCTATATTCTTTTAATGAAACTTCTACCTCAGAACCTTCATTTGACTCTACATTATCAGTTTCAGCTGATGTCTCTTCTTCTTCAGAATTTGGTGTTTCTGCGTCTTCAACAATTGGCTTTACTTCATTCTTAATCTTTGAAAAATCTTCATAATCTATATAATCCTCATCTGTTCCAAATACATCATCAACAAATTGTTCTACTTGAGATAAATTATTAGTCTTTTTTCCACTTCCCATGTCAAGTGCATATCCACTATCAAGTATATATAGGTTTTCTCTATTAAGTGCATGTCTCAATTCTTTTAAATCATTTTTCATTATGTTAATTCTTTCATTATTTAAAAGATATCCACCATAATAATCAATTTTCTTTTCTTTTAAGTAATTATTAAATGCTATTTCAAAAGTAGTTGATGGTATTTCTGCATAACAATCAGAAAATACTGGTATATCTTTTTGTTGAGGATATATAAATAATGCGCCATCCATAGCATGCCCTAGTTCATGAACTAAATATGATGCTGTTTTACTTGTTAATGCATCATTTTTAATAAACACAAAGCCAGACTCTAAAAATTCAATATCACTATAATATCCTCCAGCATCACTAGTTACACTTTTTGAACCAAGTTGTATTCTTTTTTCATCAAAAAAACTTTTAGCAACCTTATAATACTTTTCACCAAAGGTATTATAAAATTCATAAATTAAATCTACAAAATCTTTTTCTGAATATTTTCTTCCTTGAACACTAAAAGGAATATAAGGAAATTTTATTTTCTTTAAATATCTTGGAACATGCATTCCGATTCTCTTTAAAGTATTAGCATTTTCAGCATAGAAAGTTAAAAAATCTCGAAATTGTTTATCTTCCTTTTTATATAAATAATCATATAATTCAGCAGTATAAAAACCTTTATGAGTTTTTACGTGATACCCATACTCTCTTTGCAATGCATCATTTAATGTATGAAATGAAGAAAAATCTCTTCTAAGTATACTTTTTCTAAAATTACTATGTAGCCCACAATATGCATAATAGCATTCTTGAGCAAGTAAGTTATCGTCAATTTTGATCATTTTGCCCCCTACTAACAAGTTTATTTAATTACTTTTTTGCCACCCATATATGGCCATAATACTTTTGGAACTTTAATGCTTCCATCACTTTGATAATTATTTTCAATTAATGCTATTAATCCACGAGGACTTGCAAGTACTGTATTATTTAATGTATGTAAGAAATAATTACCATTTTCGCCTTTTACTCTTATTCCAAGTCTTCTTGCTTGAGCATCACCTAAGTTAGAACAAGATCCTACTTCAAAGTATTTCTTTTGTCTTGGGCTCCATGCTTCTATATCACAAGATTTAACTTTTAAGTCAGCTAAATCTCCACTACAACATTCAAGTTGTCTTACAGGAATATCTAGATTTCTAAATACTTCAACTGTATACTTCCACATATCTTCATAGTATTTCATTGAATCTTCTGGTTCACATAATACTATCATTTCTTGTTTTTCAAATTGATGTACTCTATATAAACCTCTTTCTTCAAGTCCATGACTTCCACCCTCTTTTCTAAAGCATGGTGAATATGAAGTCATTCTAATTGGTAAATCTTCTTTATTAAGAATTTGATCTTTAAATCTTCCAATCATAGAGTGTTCACTAGTACCAATAAGATAAAGATCTTCCCCTTCGATTTTATACATCATTGCTTCCATCTCTGGGAATGACATTACACCAGTAACTACATCAGCATGAATCATATAAGGTGGTATGGCATATGTAAATCCTCTATCTATCATAAAATCACGAGCATATGCAAGTACTGCAGAATGAAGTCTTG
>JAEEGL010267037.1_pt1 | contig 11934 bp, 7 predicted proteins | sample 9134231 | NCBI WGS metagenome assembly JAEEGL01 (sample SAMN16246548, study PRJNA631951) | gut metagenome | biome: gut microbiome; feature: rumen; material: fiber-attached | host: Bos | place: Iran: Karaj | collected 2018-10 | reverse complement strand
GTCCGGAGAACTCCGTTTTCTGGATATGAACAATGCGCGGATCGAAGCGGAAGTCTCTGAACTCAAGGATAAGAACGATCATGTCATGATGTCGTCAAACGGCATCGACGACGTACGTTTTCTGTTTTCCGCCAATACGGGCGAAGATCTGAAACCGCTCAGCAAAGTGGCTTCCGGAGGCGAACTGTCCCGTGTCATGCTGGCGCTTAAAAACGTCCTTGTCCAGACAGGATCTGCCGGCACACTGATCTTTGACGAGATCGACGCCGGAATATCGGGAAGAGCGGCGGGCAAGGTCGGCAACCGTCTGCAGAAGCTTGCAGGGAAAAAACAGGTCCTCTGCGTCACGCATCTGGCGCAGATCGCGGCGTACGGCGATGCCCATTTCGCCGTGGAGAAGAGAGTTCAGGGAGACAGAACGGTCGTTCGGGTGAATAAACTGGCGTATCAGGAGCGATTGAACGAGCTCGCCCGCATCATCGGCGGCGAAGTCGTGTCCGAAAAGACGCTTGCCAGCGCGGAGGAGCTCATCCAGCACGCGCAGGCGGAAAAAAGAGAAGAAGGTTGACAAACCGGCCTTTACCCCATATAATACGTGTATTCGTAAAAGCGATGATTAGAAGAAGTACGTATCCCCGCTTCTCAGAGAGTCTGTGGACGGTGCGAACAGATGAAGACAGATACGGAAATACATCTATGAGCCGATGCCCTGAATCCAGTAGGGGCATACAGGTGTGCCTGTTACAGCACAGTCAGTGTTTGCTGATGATGAGTGGTTGCGTAAGCTTCAACTGAGGTGGTACCGCGGTTTATCCGTCCTCTGCGTTTGCAGGGGACTTTTTTTATGCTTTTACAAAAAAACAAGAATAGATGGAGGAAAAGAAATGAAGATCTTTGAAGAATTGCAGGCGAGAGGCCTTATCGCTCAGGTCACGGATGAAAAAGAGATCCGCGAACTGATCAATAACGGAGGCGCCCGCTTCTATATCGGATTCGATCCGACAGCAGACTCCCTTCATGTCGGTCATTTTATGGCGCTGTGCCTGATGAAAAGGCTCCAGCTTGCCGGAAACAAACCCGTCGTTCTCATCGGCGGAGGCACCGGACATATCGGGGATCCGTCGGGAAGAACGGATATGCGGACGATGATGACGGCGGAGACGATCCAGCACAACTGCGACTGCTTCAAAAAACAGATGGAGCGCTTTATCGAGTTTGGCGAGGACAAGGCGATCATGGTCAACAACGCGGACTGGCTCCTTAAACTCAACTATGTCGAGATGCTGCGTGAAGTCGGATCGTGCTTCTCGGTCAACAACATGCTCAGAGCGGAATGCTACAAGCAGAGGATGGAAAAAGGACTCAGCTTCCTCGAGTTCAACTATATGATCATGCAGGCGTACGATTTCTACTTCCTGCACGAGAACTACGGCTGCAACATGCAGTTCGGCGGCGATGACCAGTGGAGCAACATGCTTGCCGGCACGGAGCTGATCCGGCGGAAGGAAGGCGACGACGCCTACGCGATGACGATCACGCTCCTTCTGAATTCCGAAGGCAAGAAGATGGGGAAGACCCAGTCCGGCGCGGTCTGGCTCGATCCCGAAAAGACGACGCCGTTCGAATTCTTCCAGTACTGGCGTAACGTCGCGGATTCGGACGTCATGAAATGCATCCGCATGCTGACCTTCATTCCGCTGGACGAGATCAATGCGATGGAGAATTGGGACGACAGCCGCATCAACGAAAAGAAGGAGATCCTGGCGTACGAGCTGACCCGCCTCGTGCATGGCGACGAAGAGGCCGAAAAGGCAAGGACCGCGTCTCACGCGCTGTTCGCGGGCGGCGGCGACGATACGCACATGCCGACGACGGAACTCAGCGCCGGGGACATTCCGGAAGACGGGATCGACATCGTCTCCCTGATGCAGAAATGCGGCCTCGTCGGCGGACGGAACGAAGCGCGGAGGCTCATTGAGCAGGGCGGCGTCTCGCTGAACCAGGAGAAAGTCGGTTCCATCGATCTCAAGGTCGCGGCCGACACCCTGAAGGCCGGCGCCATCATCAAAAAAGGCAAAAAAGTATTTCATAAGGCGATCATCAGATAAGAGAACGGCCGGTCGAAAGCGGAGCATCCGCCTTTGACCGGCCGCGCTTCCAGTGAGAGGAGGCTTGGACCATGGAAGTGAAGGAAAGAAGAGTCGGCACCGTTTCACGCGGCATCCGCTGTCCCATTATCCGGGAAGGCGACGACCTTGCGAAGATCGTGACGGACAGCGTGCTGGAAGCGGCGGAAGCGGAAGGCTTTTCGCTCTGTGACCGGGACGTCGTCGCCGTGACGGAATCGGTCGTTGCGCGGTCGCAGGGCAATTACTGTTCTGTGAAAGACATTTCCGAGGACGTCCGGGCGAAGACCGGCGGCGGGACCGTCGGCGTGATCTTCCCGATCCTGTCGCGCAACCGCTTCGCGATCTGCCTCCGCGGCATCGCGGGCGGCGTGAAAAAGGTCGTGCTGATGCTGTCGTACCCGACCGACGAGGTCGGAAACGCATTGGTGCCGCTGGATCTCGTCGACGAATCCGGCGTGAATCCGTATTCCGATCTTCTGACGCTCGAAGAGTACCGGAAGCATTTCGGATACCACGAGCATCCGTTTACCGGCATGGACTACGTCGCGTATTACGAACAGTTGATCCGGGAGAGCGGCGCGGAGCCCGTGATCCTGTTCGGCAATCACGCGAAAATGATCCTCGATTATACCGATACCGTCATCACCTGCGACATCCACACCCGCTTCCGCAACAAAAGACTCCTGAAAGCGGCGGGCGCGCGCATCGTCTTAGGCCTCGACGACCTCATGACCGCGCCGGTGAACGGCAGCGGATTCAATGAAAACTACGGGCTTCTCGGAACGAACAAGGCGGACGAAGGCCGCGTCAAGCTCTTCCCGAGAGACTGCGCGCCGCTCGTCGAAGACATCCGGGAGCGCTTGTACCGGGCGACCGGCAAACATGTCGAAGTCATGATCTACGGCGACGGCGCGTTCAAGGATCCGCAGGGCAAGATCTGGGAACTTGCGGACCCGGTCGTTTCCCCGGCTTATACCGAGGGGCTGAAGGGCACGCCGAACGAGCTGAAGCTCAAATACCTCGCGGACAACGAGTTTAAGGACCTTTCCGGGGAAGCGCTGAAAAACGCGATCTCCGAGCGCATTAAAAAGAAAGACAGCGATTTGAAAGGCAAGATGGCTTCCGAAGGCACGACGCCGCGGCAGCTCACCGACCTCATCGGATCGCTTTCGGACCTCACGAGCGGCTCCGGCGACAAGGGCACGCCGGTCGTGCTGATCCAGGGATATTTCGACAACTATACCAACTGATCACAGCGGTTTTCAAGCAAAGGAGAAAACAAAATGCCACAGAAAAAGGGTAGAGACACGAATCCAACAGGCGGAAGCGGGAAACTCCACCGCCGCGGCGAAGGGCTGAACACCGGCCCGGTCGGCAACGGTCCGCGCGGCAATTCTTCACAGAACGGCGCAAACGGGAAGACCGGAACGGCGTCAAACGCCGGCCGTCCGAATTACGGCTCCGGCTATGGCACTTCAGGTCAAAGACCTTCCACCGGTTCCCGGCCGAATTACGGCACGGAGAACGGATACCGTCCCGGCACGGGCTCCCGTCCTTCGGGCGGCAGCGCGCCGCAGGGCGATCCTGAGAAAGGGATCCTGACGGACCTCCTGACCGGCGGTTCCTCGTCCTCCTCGTCTTCTTCGTCCTCCTCGAGTAAAAAGAGCGGGATCAACCTCAAGACGATCATCATCATCGTGATCATCGCGGTCGTGCTGTTCGGCGGCGGCGGAAAACTGATCTCCTGCCTGACCGGCGGAAGCAGCACCAACCCCGGTAACGACTCCGGCATCATCTCGAGTCTTCTGGGGCAGTCGACCTCGAACATGGGCTCGGTCCTTTCGGGCCTCGGCCTTTCGAGCCTTCTCGGCGGCTCGGGCTCCGGCACGAGCTCCCTCGTCGGGAACCTTGCGGGCAGCGCGGTGACGGGACTCGTCAACAACTGGGTCGGCAAAGACAATACGGGCAAGCTCAACAAGGAAGTCGCGAGCGGCGCCCGCCTGAAATATACGACGATCAAGGGCAATAACAAGGACAAAGTGACCATCATGGTCTACATGTGCGGCACGGACCTCGAATCCAAGTACGGCATGGCGTCCTCCGACCTGTCCGAGATGGCGAAGGCGACGTTCGGTTCGAACGTGAAGCTGATCGTCTATACCGGCGGCTGCAAGCAGTGGAAGACGAGCGGCATTTCCAATACGAACAACATGATCCTGCAGGTCGAAGGCGGCAAGATCAAGGTCCTGAACGACAACGCGGGCAAGGCCTCGATGGTCACGCCGTCGACGCTGTCCGGCTTCATTCAGTACTGCCAGAAGAACTTCCCCGCGAACCGTTACGAACTGATCCTTTGGGATCACGGCGGCGGATCCGTGACCGGCTACGGCTACGACGAGAAATACGCGTCCAGCGGCTCAATGAACCTGACCGGCATCCGCACCGCATTGACGGACGGCGGCGTGAAGTTTGATTTCATCGGCTTTGACGCCTGCCTGATGGCAACGGCGGAGACCGCGTTCACGCTCGGTGATTTCGCGGACTACATGATCGCCTCCGAGGAATCGGAACCCGGCATCGGTTGGCATTACACGAACTGGCTGACGAAACTCGGCGAGAACACCTCGCTCGATACGCCGACGATCGGCAAATACATCTGCGACGATTTCGTCAGCGCCTGCGCGTCCTCCTGCGCCGGCCAGAGCACGACGCTTTCGGTCATCGACCTCGCGGAGTTCACCGAGACCGTTCCGGAGAAACTGACCGCGTTCGCGAAGGCGACGACGAAGAAGATCACGGGTTCGGATTATCAGACCGTCGCGAAGGCGCGGAGCTCTTCGAGAGCCTACGCCCAGACGTCCGGCATCGACCAGATCGACCTCGTCCATTTCGCATTGAACTTAGACACGAAGGAATCCAAGGAACTCGCGGACGCGATCCTTTCGGCCGTCAAATACAACCGCACGTCGTCCGACATGACGAACTCCTACGGCGTGTCGATCTACTTCCCGTATCAGTCGACGAAATACGTCGATAAGGCGATCTCCACCTACAAGAACATCGGTATGGAAGACGCCTACAGCAAGTGCATCAAGGAATTCGCCTCGATGGAAGTTTCCGGACAGGCGGTCACCGGCGGAAACGCGGACTATTCGAGCTCGATTTTAGGCCTCCTCGGCGGCGGTTCGAACCAGTCGAATGCGTCCTCGTCCTCCTCGAGTCTGCTGAGCGGCCTCCTTTCGAGCGCGCTCGGCAGCAATACGACGAGCTCGTCTTCGGGCCTTGGCAACATCGCTTCCCTGATCTCCGGACTCGGCGGCGGAAACCTGGATTTCCTGACTGGGCGGACGCTGACGAACGACGAAGTTGCGGAATACCTTTCGACGACGCTCCTTGACCCCGCGAAGCTCAACTGGAAGGAAGGACCGAAGCAGAGCCTGTACATCACGCTTTCGAAGGATGAATGGGCGCTCGTCACGGATCTTCAGCTGTCCATGTATTATGACGACGGCCAGGGTTACATCGACCTCGGCATGGACCGCGTCTTTGACTTTGACGACAACGGAAACCTCCTTGCGCCGCAGTCCGCTTCCTGGCTCACGATCAACGGCGAACTCGTCCCGTTCTACTTCGACCGTTCGGTCGGAACGGGCGGCGACTGGCAGATCGAAGGCCACATCCCGGTGCTGCTGAACGACGAGCGCGCGAATCTGATCGTCGTCTTCAACGGAGAGCATCCGAAGGGCTTCGTCGCGGGCGCGGCGCCGGTCTATGAAGAAGGCGTTGAAGTCGTCGCGAAGAACGTGACCGAACTGGAGATCGGCGCGAAGATCGACTTCATCGCGGACTATTACACCTACGCCGGCGTATACGAAAACACCTACATGCTCGGCGACGATTCGACGATCTACGACGGCGAGCTGAAGGTCGGATACACGAAGCTTGACGAGGGCGCGGGCAACGCGATGTACCGCCTGACCGACATTTACAACAACGTGTATTGGAGCGAAGCAGTTCTTTATTAAGAGGGTCGACCATGAAAAGAGCAGGCATTTTGGAACCCGTTTTCTCCCTGCCGGGAAGGTTCGGCATCGGGGATTTCGGACCGGGCAGCTTTGAATTCATTGACATTCTGGCAGACGCCGGCATGAAGATCTGGCAGGTCCTGCCGCTGAACCCGCTGGGGTACGGCGAATCGCCCTACCAGCCGTTTTCTTCGTTCGCGGGCGAGACGCTCTACGTTGACCTCGACTCGCTTTATGAGGACGGGCTTTTGAAGCGCCGGCCGCGGTCGTTCCGGAAGGACGCGGTCCGCGTGGATTATCAGGCGGTCCGGCAGTACAAGGAAAAGTATTTCCGCGAGGCCTTCCGGGCGTTTGAAGCGCGGCGGAAGCCGGCCGGCTACCGGGCCTTCACAAAGGAAGAATGGGTCTATCCCTACGCGATGTTCATCACGTTGAAAAAGAAGAACGGGATGGTCGCCTGGACGGAGTGGCCGAAGGAAGACCGCGACTGGATCTTGAAGCGGGAGAAGCGTCCGGAACTGGACGAAGCGGTCCGCTACGAGATCTTCCTGCAGTATGAGTTCCGGATCCAGTGGCTCCGCATCAAGGCGTACGCGAACGCGCGCGGGATCCTCCTGATGGGTGACATTCCCTTCTACGTCGGACAGGATTCCCTGGACGTCTGGATGAACCAGGAGGAGTTCCTGCTCGACAAGGCCGGATATCCCGAATGGATCGCGGGCGTGCCGCCGGATTATTTCTCGGCGACCGGTCAGCGCTGGGGCAACCCGATCTACAACTGGGCGGTCATGGAGGCGAACGGCTTCCGCTTCTGGCGAAACCGCGTCAAGGGGAACGCGGTCCTCTTCGACATGATCCGGATCGACCATTTCCGGGCGTTCGACACCTACTGGAAGATCCACGCCAGCTGTCCGACCGCGATGGAAGGCAGCTGGATCGAGGCGCCGGGCTATCAGCTGTTTGACAAGCTGCTTCCGGAGATCCCGAACGTCGAGATCGTCGCGGAGGATCTCGGGATGATGCGGGACGAAGTCTACGTGCTCCGGGATCATTACGCATTCCCGGGCATGAACGTCCTGCAGTTTACGCTTCTGGATGAGAAGTTCAAGCTCCGGGAGCATATGATCACCTACACCGGCACGCACGACAACGACACGGTCGAGGGCTGGTGGAAAACGCTTCCGAAAGAGGAGCAGAAAAAGTATAATGCGGCACTTAAAGGCCGGGGCATCCTGATCAGCAAGGGCACCAAGGCCGAACAGTTCGTTCGCCTCGCGTTTGAGACGCCGACGGAAACCGCGATCGTGCCGGTCTGGGACGTCCTGTCCCTTCCGGGGATCTGCAGGATCAACGTACCGGGGCTCATTGATCCGAGGAACTGGACGTGCCGGCAGCCGAGCCTGAAAGCATTAAAAGCGGCGGTACCCGGCCTTCGGGCACTCGCCGAAGAAACACATCGGATATAAAAGATAGGAGTGAAGGCATGAAAGTAGCATCGAGCAGGTATTTACTGGACAGAAAAACGTATCTCCAGGAACTCATCGCCGCGCTTCGGGAAAAGTATTCCTATGCGTCCGTCCTCGCTTCGGACGCGAAGGCATATCAGTTTTCCGTTTCCCGCGCCGGGATCCAGGTCTCGGAGGACACGCGGTTTTCCGAGCGCGGGTTCGTCGTCCGCGTCTATGACGGAACGAACTACGCGGAGTATTCCTTCAACGAGATCGGCAGGGAAACGATCCCGGAGATCGTGAAGAAGGTGGAAAAGGAATTGCTCCCGCTGGATGCGGAAGTGCCGGGATCGGTCACGAAAAAACGGAACCGGCAGCAGACGGACGAAGGCACCGTTTTCTCCGGATCGACCTCTTATGAGATCCATCCGGACGAAATGGGGAACGACGAGATCGTCCGCCGGCTGAGCGCGCTCCGCGAGGACGGGCTGAAAGCGGTCGAGGGGCTGGTCGAATTCAGGACCTTCCTTTCGTATCAGGAGATCCACAAACTGTTCCTGACGGACAAGACCGACATGGAGCAGAACGTCCTGTGGACCTGCGGCGGGATCGGCGCGATGGCGCCGGCGGGCGGCGCATTGAAGAACAGCATGCAGGGCTATTCGGTGCTCGGCGGCGTGGAGCTTCTGGACCGGATGGCGCATGACGTCGAGCGGGTCGCGAAGACCGCGGTCGAACTGACGAAGGCGGAGCCCTTAAAGCCCGGCACCTATGAATGCGTCTGCACCCCGTCCGTCACCGGCATGATCGTTCACGAGGCCTTTGGCCACGGCGTTGAAATGGACATGTTCGTAAAGGACCGGGCGCTCGCGAAATACAACGTCGGCACCCAGGTCGCGTCCGAGCTCGTCACGATGCGGGACACCGCGTGCGCATTAGACGACGCGGGCTCGTATTTCTTTGACGACGAGGGGACGCTTGCGAAGGACACGGTCATCATTGAAAAAGGCATTTTGAAGCGCGGCATGTGCGACGCGGTGAGCGCGGGATACCTCGGCACGGAACCGACCGGCAACGGCCGCCGCGAGAGCTTCCAGCGGAAGGCCTACACCCGGATGACCAATACGGTCTTCGAGGCGGGGCACGACAAAGTTGAAGACATGATCGCCTCCGTGAAGGACGGTCTGCTCCTCGACGAGCCGACGAGCGGCATGGAAGACCCGAAGAACTGGGGCATCCAGTGCATGGTGAATTATGCGCGGGAGATCAAGGACGGCAAGCTGACCGGCCGCATTTTCTCCCCGATCGTTTTGACGGGCTTCGTACCGGATCTTTTGAAATCCATTACGATGATGAGCGACACGATGGAGACCTGCGGCAGCGGTTTCTGCGGCAAGGGCCATAAGGAATGGGTCAAGGTCTCGGACGGCGGTCCCTGGATCAAGGCGACGATCCGCTTGGGTTAAGAAGGAGGCAGCACATGAGAGCATTGATCGTTGAAATCTTAAAGGAACTGGCGGTAACGGCCTATACGATCCTCGAAGAACGGACCGAATCCGCGGAACTCTTTTTCATCAAAAAGGAACTGGACGCGCGCCGCATGAAGGACGTGACGATCTGGAGCGTCCGCGTCTTCCGCGACTTTGAAGAGGACGGCAAGCGCTTCCGCGGCATGTCGGAGATCCAGGTCGCGCCGGGCACGACGAAGGACGAGCTTCGGAAGGAACTTGCGAAGGCATACGAAGCCGCGAAAAACGTGCGGAACGAGTGGTTCGAACTCTACAAAGGGCAGACGGAGCCGATGAAGGTCCGCGAAAACGGGCTGACGAAGCTGAGCCTTCCGGAGATCGCGGGCGCGTTCGCAAAGGCGATCTTCGCGGCGGATACGCGTTCCGACGCATTTTTGAACAGCGTCGAGATCTTCGCGGAAAAACACGAAGTGCGCTTCCTGTCGAGCGAAGGCTTTGAGAACGGCTACCGGACGGCCTGCTGCAAGGGCGAATTCGTCACGCAGTGCAAGGAGCCGCAGGACGTCGAACAGTTCTTTGAATTTGAATACGAGGACCTGACGCCGGAAGCGCTGACGGAGAAGGCGAAGGCCGCGCTGAATACGGTTTCGGACCGCGCGAAGGCTTCCGCGGCGCCGAAGACAGGGACCTACGACGTCGTTCTCTCCGACGACCAGCTGAAGAAATTGCTGTCATTCTACGGATTCCGTTCGATGGCGAATTTCGTCTACGCGGGGTATTTTGACAGCGCGGTCGGCAAGAGCCTGCAGGGCGAAGAAGTGAAGGGTGAAAAACTGAACTTTTACGCGGTGCCGAAGCGTCCGTATTCCGAAGAAGGCATTCCGATGGTGGAGCGGCAGCTCCTCGCGGAAGGCAAACTCTGCTTCCTGCAGGGACCGACGCGTTTCGCGCGCTACCTCGGCATCGAACCGACCGGCGCCTACCGCGCGTGCCGTCTGGAAAACGGCACGGTCCCGTTTGAAGAGATGAAAAAGGGCTGCCTCTATCCCGTTTCGTTCTCGGATTTCCAGATGGACCCGATCTCCGGACGCTTCGGCGGCGAGATCCGCCTCGCGTACTATTACGGCGAAAACGGCGTCGAGCTCCTGACCGGCGGTTCGATCAACGGAAACCTGGTGGAGAAACAGGCAGACCTGGAATTCTCCCTGGAAAGATATACGGATTCCGATTATACGGGTCCGTTTGCGGTCAAGGTCAAAGGCGTCGCCGTCGCAGGCATCTGACGCGCTTTTCGAACAGGAGGGCTGAACATGGCAACCATACGACCGTTTCGGGCGCTCCGTCCTTCAGACGCCTATCGGGAACGCATTCCGGCGCTGCCCTACGACGTTTATTCGGAGGCGGAGGCGCGCGTCTATGCGGCGGCGCATCCGGATTCCTTCCTGACGATCGACCGCCCGGAGACGATGTTCCCCGAGGGGCAGGATCCGTATGCCGACGAGGTCTACAAAAAGGCGGACAAGACTTTCCGGAAATGGATCCGCGAAGGGCGGCTCATCCGGGAGGAAAAGCCCTGCTATTACCTCTACGAACAGACGATGGACGGCCGTGTGCAGTCCGGTTTCGTCGCGTGTTCCGCGGTCGATGATTATCTGAACGGCGTCATCCTGAAGCACGAAAAGACGCGCGCCGAAAAGGAAAAGGACAGGATCCGTCACGTCGACGCATTAAGCTGTCAGACGGGACCGATCTTTTTGGCTTACCGGCCGGTGAGAAGGCTGAAGGAGATCGCGCAGGCGGTGCGGGAAACCGAGCCGCTTTACGACCTCACCGGCGAGGACAACGTCCGGCACCGCGTGTTCCGGATCGCGGACCGGGCGACCGTTGACGAGATCACGAAAGCGTTCGCGGCCGTTCCGCACACCTACATCGCGGACGGACATCACCGCGCGGCGAGCGCGGTCAAGGTCGCGTTGATGCGGCGGAAAGCGAAGCCTTCGTATACCGGAAAAGAGGAATTCAACTATTTTCTGTCGGTTTTGTTTCCCGCGGACGAGCTCTGCATTCTCCCGTACAACCGGGTGGTGAAGGAAACGAAACTGCATTCTCCGGAAGAAGCGGAGAAGTGGCGGAAAAAGGTCTGCGACCTGGAAAAGCCGTCAGGAAAGGCAGTGAAGCCCGGGAAAGCCGCCAAGCCGACGGAAAAGGGCATGATCTGCGTCTACTCCGGCGGCAGATGGATCAAGGCACGGTTTAAGAAAAAGTACCGTTCGGACGACGCGGTCAGAGGACTCGACGTTTCGATCCTGCAGGATCAGCTTCTTGCGCCCGCATTTCAGATCAAAAACCCGAGGACCAACCGCCGCATTGCCTTTGTCGGCGGCATCCGTGGGCCGGAGGAACTCGAAAAGCGCGCCGGGGACAAGGGGATCGCATTCTCCATGTATCCGCCGACGATGGAAGAACTCTTGCGGGTCGCGGACGAAGGCAGGCTGATGCCGCCGAAGAGCACCTGGTTTGAACCGAAGCTCCGTTCGGGCTTCTTCATGCATCTCATTGAACGCTGACGATCAACGATAGAGAGGAGAGCACATATGGGTTTATTGGAACGCTTGTTCAACCTTGGGAAACATGAGATCCGGAATGCGGCGGAGGAGGCCATGAAGGAACAGGCAAAGGCCGCGAGCCTGAAATGGTATCCCTATACCTTCGAAAAAATGCCGGAGAACCTCGAGGAACTGAAAACCATGCGGGGCGCGGATCTGAAGGATCCCGCGATCGTCGCGGCGCTGTGCGTGCTGGCGCTCGACCGGTACAGCAAGGACCGCGAGGCATGCTTTGCGATGATGGATTATTTAAAGGG
>JAEEGL010055075.1_pt1 | contig 11934 bp, 9 predicted proteins | sample 9134231 | NCBI WGS metagenome assembly JAEEGL01 (sample SAMN16246548, study PRJNA631951) | gut metagenome | biome: gut microbiome; feature: rumen; material: fiber-attached | host: Bos | place: Iran: Karaj | collected 2018-10 | reverse complement strand
GAGCAAGTGCAGCTGCTCTTTCAACATATTTTTTATTCTGAACAGTAGTATCTCCCGCTTTCATGCTTGCTCTTGCTACTGTTCCTTCTTTCGCACCACTCTGAGGCACTATGACATCTTCTGCAGCCTTTTTAGACATATACTGGTTAAAAGAATTTTCAAATATGATATTCTTAGCTTCAAAACCTGATGCGCTTACAACAACCGATGCATTCCAATATGTTCCTGTTCCAGAGCCGGGATTTACAACTGATGCGTATCCATTCGCTTTATTGGCAGCGAGTATATCTGCATCATATTTGTAATCGCTCCCCATACTGTAGTATGTATATCCATGGCCATAATACCATGTAATACGTACAGATTCGCCATCTATTCCAACACCGGAATCCGTAAGTTTATTACTTGGATTCTGACTTGCATTTTTGAATGTTACATTAGGCACATCCACAACAAGCATCTCCTCATAATCGCCCGGTTCAATACTTACTGTAACTCTTTGTCCATCTTCCCTCTCCATGAGTCTGATAGCTTCAAGAGCTTCACCTATAGTCTCGTAGTCAGCAGATTCAGATGAGCCAACTGTTAATTCTGACTTATATTCTGTCTGATAAACTGTAGCAATCTTAGTGATATATGATGTTCCAAGAACTGTAATATCAAAAGTTCCAGCACTTCCTGTGTAATTATATGTAAATGTATCATTCTGACTTGTAGAATTACTCTTTATATTTACAGATGCTTCAGATTCATTCTCAAAATAATATGAGTACTGATAATTAGCAGTTACCTGAATCTGGCAATCGCCTTTTACAGGAACAGATATTATTCCTGCTCCCGAATACAAATAAGTATTGTTATGAGCTTTTCCATTAGTCCAAGACAGACCATTGTATGTTCCTGATGTTGCATTTGCAAATTTCTCTGCAAAAGAAGCATCACTAAAATCCCATTCCGTTATATCAGAAGAAAAAGAGATTTCTTTTGATACATCTGAACCGTTAACTATCAGATTACTTGTGAGTTTCTGAACAAGTGCTCCTGTACCTGTAACTTCAACAACATATTGTCCGTCCCTTAATGCTATGCCTTCTGTTCCTGTAAACTCATAAACATAGCCATCTGCCTTATATCCATTTTCCACATTAAGTCGTGTAAATGTGAAAACAGCCTCTGAAAGATCTTCTACTGTTGCTCCATCCGGAACAATCGTTACTTTGTATGTAGGTTTTGCATCAAACTCGATTGAAGCATCTGTAGAATCACTATTAACACTAATCTCTGTTGTAAGAAGATTGTAATCTTCCACTGCAGCATACATTTCCGTAGTTGTATCTTCTTTATCAGTTACAGAAATCGCATAGGTAATATCCTTTTGAAGCTCTACATTAAAATTAATATTCTCTCCATCCTGACTAAGAACTATCTGCGGTACATAAACAGATTTTTCATCATTAGGAGTGAACGTGAATTTAGCCGCTTTAATAAATGCTTCAGCTTTATCTGCCGCAATTCCTTTTATCGTTCCGGAAATCTTAGCAAGGCTAATCCCATCAACAGTAATATTCATCTCTTGATCGTCTGAGATATTAACTGTATTGGCTGATGAGATTACATATGCATCTGCACCTTCAAGGCTGAGCTTATATTCAAATCCTTTCGCAAGCTGAGCTGTGTATTTTCCATCAACAACTGTAGCCCTGACCACATTGCCATTCTTTTCATTTGTAAATAACAGGTCAAAAGAGCCTGTTCCAGCAAATCCTTCTACCGTTCCCGAAAGATTTGCATACTCTGCATGCTCACGCATAACTCTTGCAACAACAAGTTTCTCATTTGAAGAATATAACTTGTACTGTGCTGTCGCAGAAGGATAAAACACCATCTTTGTAACTGTTGAGCCACCATTAGTATGCACTAAAGATGTGTCGTCACTAACATCTTCCATATTCAGAAAATGAACTTCTGAATCAGTGCCATTACTTGCAGCATAAGCAGTTATGATGTCATCTGCCTGACACTCTACAGCAATATATACCGCATCAGTACTACCCTTATTGGAATATAAATATCCCGTATATGTATTACCAGCTTCGTCTTTAAGCGACTTTTCATCCCAACGTGTAAGAGCTGTATTAGTAGTTCTAAGTCTATGTGTGGCAGGATATCCACCATCATCAAATTCGAAATCTCCATCATCTACAGAAAAAGATGGCAGATTTTTGCCTGACGACCCTGCTTCAACGCTATAGAAGCCATTTATAGTATCAACATCAAGCCTATTATTATATTTATCGCCAAGATCTTCTGCTCCAAAATCCCATACATCAATCTTAGAATCGTCAAAATTTCTGTCTGAGGAGTCTTCCCCATCTGTATCATCTTCATCATCTTCTACGATTGTTGTACCACTTGTTGCAGCAGAAGCCTCAATGCTGGATGCTTCACTACTAGCATTGCTTGCATCTCCTGATGATCCTGTGCTTGCAGATGCCGCTGTAGCACCTGCCACAGCACTCGCAGCCACGCTCGCTGCAGCGACTTTAGTTGCATCGTTTTCTTCGCTACTCCCACTGTTCGATAATGTACTTGCTGCATCATTCTCCTGTGTTGATCCTTCTGAAGAACTTGCATTTTTGACTTCTTCAACAGAAGATAGTTCAGCTGCAGCCTCTTCACTACTTGCTGAACTAGCAGCAACGTTTGTCTCGTTTGAAACATTTGATGAAGCCTCTGTAGAGCTTTCCCAAGATGCTTCTTTGCTGGATTCTTCATCTGCCGTCTCAGTAGTTTCTGCATAAACCACCTTAGCCGGTACTGCCATTGTTGTATTCGCGACCACAAGTGCAGCTGACGTTGCAATTGCCCAGACTCTTGCAACAGTCGTTTTTCCCAATCCCCTTCTAAACATAATTATCTTCCTCCTCCCAATACGACAATATGTTTATAATTTGTTTATAATGTAAGTGCTTACATTTTTATAAATCGTGAATTCATCATATCATATCAATATTGCCACAAACAATACCTTGAGGCCGCATTTTATTGTGATTATTCACTAATTAATTAACAAATTTTCTTTCTATTATTTAAGCAATATAGACAACAGTGCAGAAACCATGCGTGTTTTTCGAGTTTATTCGTTGCCATTTTGCTATGATAGCGTTTTCACATTAAGTTAGTTTTTTAACTACATATTTAACTAATTTCATTAAAATTTCACCAAATATACAATAAAAAAAGACTATCCTCTTTAAGGATAGTCTTTTGGTAGCATTATAAATTTGCTCTTGAGTAAAAGAATAAGTACTGCTGCATTACTCCATTATACGGAGCATAACTTTCAAAATTGAATCCGTCAGGATATTTAGTGTCTAACACCCTATTTATCCAAACGTCTTTTGGAAAAGCATCGAGCCTATGAAATCCAAACAGTATCTCACAGTTTGCAACCTTAACACCTACACCGAAAAGCTTTAGTAACTGTTCCATTATTTCTTCGTCTTTCAGATTCTCCCATGCTTTTAGATCAACAGCTCCGATCGCCACATCCATTGCAGCCTGATGAACATATTTATCCCTGTACCCTAAACTACAGGAAGCTAACTCAGCCATTGACAAAGCCACCAGTTTGTCCGGAGTTGGAAAAGAATATATCTTTCCAAATTCATCTCCTTCGTCTATCACCTCACCTGCCAATGCACACAATTTTTCTATCGAAGCCTTTATCGCAGGAATATTTTTCCTCTGAGATATGATAAAAGAAATAAGCATTTCCCATGGATCCTGTCTCAATATTCTGATACCTTGTCCGTAAACAGCAGCATTATATAAATATGGATCCTTCTTTTCATCTATTTTAGCCCTGATCTCACTATAACTGATTTCCAGATCAAAATATTTTCTCCAGAAAACATCAAATTCTTCCTGTGAACAACTAAACTCATATTTACTATCGCCTAGTTCTTTTACCAATACGTGTTTATTCAAAGCCGCTACGCTATATGCATGCTGATCATTCAAGCACCTGTTAAATCTGAAACATTGTCCGCTATCAGCAATTTTCGCAAGGTCAAAATCATCTTTAATTTCTATTATCACTTTTTGCTCCTATTTTCCTTATTTCTTTTCCATGTTATCAAGATAGCCCCTATCCCACAAAAGGATGTTCAGCTTGGTTGCAAGCTCTACCGCAGGCTGAGTGAAATACTGATTGGTCATAACACCTCCGACCATTCTGTCGTAATAATCTCTACCTGCATAAATCTCTTGAATTGCTTTTACTCCAATAGGCTTATCATAGCATTTACACTGAAATGCATATGTTATTCCATCTTTTTCAGCAAGAATATCTGCACCGAAATCACCACTTCCTTTTGTTACTTCAACATCAAGAAATCCACTTGCCTTTAGCAAGTCCGCGCAATAGTATTCAAAGTCATGCCCTTCCATTTCATCCATCGGAAGTGGACGCATCTTATGTTTTTTTATCAAATAAAATATAAGGACAGCCAGTAAAACAACTGCTGCCCCTATAACTGCATAAATTATATTATCTTTAAGCATATTAAAGCTTCATGTCTCCGTCTTTTACCCAGCCAAGTTTTTTTACTCCTGCATTTATTATAAGTGAAAATACAGCAGGAAGCACTATAGAAATCATCAAAAGTCCAAACCAGTCAAAACCTGTAATTGAAGCCTTTGCACCACTTGCTATGTCATTGACCCATCCTGTATAAACTCCTATAGGTCCAACCATTCCGCAAGTTCCCATTCCTGAAGAAACCGGAGCACCATTCATCTGTAATTTGAATACACAAGTAGCTATAGGACCTGTGATTGCAGCAGCAACTGTAGGAGCAATCCAGATTCTTGGATTCTTTATGATATTTCCCATCTGAAGCATTGAAGTTCCTATTCCCTGAGAAATAAGTCCTCCCCATTTATTCTCTTTAAAAGAAATAACAGCAAAGCCAATCATCTGAGCACAACATCCTGCAACAGCCGCTCCACCGGCAAGACCTGTAAGTCCAAAAGCTGCACAAATAGCTGCTGAAGAAATTGGAAGTGTAAGCGCAACACCTACAAGTACTGAAACCACAATTCCCATAAGGAATGGCTGAAGTTCAGTTGCCCACATTATAAGATTTCCAATCCACATAGCTGCCTTTCCAAGAGGTGGTGCGATAAGCCATGAGAAAAAAATACCAACGGCAATAGTAACGAGTGGAGTTATCAGAATATCAACCTTAGTCTCTTTTGAAACAGCCTTTCCAAACTCTGCAGCCAGAATAGCCACAAAAAGAACTGCCAAAGGGCCTCCTGCTCCACCAAGAGCATTAGCAGCAAATCCAACAGTTATCATTGAAAACAACACAAGTGGTGGACACTTCAGAGCAAATCCTATAGCGGTTGCCATTGCAGGGCCGCTCATAGCTGAAGCAAGTCCACCAACCGTATATTCTTTACCTGCTATAGTTGCTACTGTGTCAAGCAAAAAAGCAACACCAAACTGTTTGCCGATAGTATCGATAATTGTTCCAATAAGCAATGAGCAAAAAAGTCCCTGTGCCATTGCCCCCAAAGCATCAATACCATAGCGTTTTAAGGAAATCTCAATGTCTTTCCTCTTCAAAAACTCTTTAAACTTTTCCATACCATTCTCCCTGTTAAAGTATAGTTTTTTAGCATCCCCACGATTATACTATAACGCTTTAGAGAATTGAACTAGAAAAGTGACAATAAGTCTTATTTTCTTGATTTTATTTTTAGTCCACGCAGATAATCTTTTGTCTCATCAGAAATCCTGTAGCTTTCAATCGCCTTTTGAATAGTTTTATTATGAGTCCATGTATCAAGCTTATTTTTTTGAATGTAAGGAATTGTTGCGTCATATTGCTTAGCAAGTGCTGTTGCAAAATACCATGCGATCATCATGTTGATATAATACTCATCCGTCCTGATGACGGATACTTTTTCAAGATATTGTGGATCAAAGTCCTCATCAAGAAAAAGCTGCATTAACATACCTATCCCAAATCTAATGGTGTATGTTTCAGAAGAATCCAGCCAAGTCTCAATCTGTTCCAATAGTTCTTTTTTATGCTTTTTAAAAGCTTTTGGAGACATCTGGTCACAGGTTGCCCAGTTATTCACAAAGGGCAAAAAGAGATTAACCTCATCTATGCATCTTTCATAATCTTTTAGTTCTGAGATTATGAAAGCATGAAGCTGGTTTTCATCAAAATACTTATGCGGGACGTCCCTCAAAAACTCGGTTATATTCTCGACTTTAGCATATTTTTTTGCAAGTTTCCTCAGTTCCGGAGTCCTTACTCCTATCATGTCTTCAAGCTCTGTCCCCGGAATAAGTCCTCCTTGAAAATCGCGATATTTTAAGTCTTGTAACTTAAACAGCTCTTCTCTTATTGCTTCTGTTATCATATTCACCCCCAACAATTTATACAATAATTATAACCATTATTTATATGGATTGTGTATCACAACAGATTTTGGGAGAGCCTCCCTGGCAGCCGGCAAACCAGATATCTTACGATCACCAAATGTTTCACTCTCATTCCAATCACGCATTTGTTTAGGAGCCGGATGCAGAAAACCCGCACCACCTGTAACCATATCCAATTCTTCATCTGTAAGCTTCATACCTGCGTTTTCGATTATTCCTTTTGCTTCCTCAAGACTTTTAGTCTGATTCACCTGATTTTTTAAATTTCCTACAAGTTCCATTCTACTACCTCCTTCCAAAAATACTACACATATACAATAATAGTTATTATGGTAAAGCATCTATCCACTCAGTCAAAAATTCTCTGTCATAATAATTGGATATCTTAGTAATACAATAATCAGGAGTTGCCCCACGGTCGATATCGTAGAAAGAACCATTTTTCAGTATACTTATCCTTTTGCTTCCTGATATCTGAATCATACTTCCGCCTGCTGTAGCTAATTTTAAAACACCACATGAGCCACCTCCGGAGGTCATTCCAATAAGAGATACTTTTGGCGATATCATGAAAGCATTAGGTACAAGATTTCCACAGGAGAAACTAACAGGAGATATAAGACAATACAGGTTTATACCTTTTGATGCAAGATAATCATCCTCTGTAAACTCCCCATCCCTGTTTGTATCAATTTCATATGCAGCAACACCTGCCGCGCCTGTCATAGTATTTATAACGCTTAAATCTCCAAGTCCCAAATAAAATGCTATTACATATGCTGCTGACACCGCAGCTCCACCTGTATTATTTGACAAATCCATTACTACATTTTTAACAGGACTATCAGTACGAAGAATTTTATCTCTTGAATACTGCATCAGTCTAATAGTGTCATAGAGCTCATCCTCTTTTGGTTCTGACATATAATCTATATCTTCTATAGGATGAGTAAACTTATCAAATGTAATAAATGCCGTATCCCCAACCTCCTCATATGGATGAAAGCCTTCAGGAAAAGCAGCTTCTCTAATATCATAGAATCTATTTAAATTGCTGACAAATCTTGAGGCACTTGGCCCCCTTACACCCTTTGTCTGTGATAAAAAAGCCTCTTTATCACTCATGTATGAACAGTTATTATATGAACTGTGAAGATCATCCAATTGATATGAAATAAAATTATTTAATGCAATATCAACCTCTGTTTGATCGGTGCTCAAAAATTTGTTACGGAGCCCACATTCGAATATATAGTCGTCAAAGTTTGAAATATTATGCACCTCTTTTAAGCCATACAAATAGTCTAACGCCAAACATAGTTCATTGTAGTCAAACTTAGCAAATTCCTCGGTTCTCTCCCCCGATGCAGAGTAATATATCTCAGCAATTTCATCATCAAGCACACCGGGAAGAAGAAATACAGCCTCTCCATTGCAAAGTATATAATTATTATCGTATGTCATAATCAGGTCACTTACCGTCTGAAGCGGAGCATAGTATCCATCTTTCTCATGAACCAACATTATTTCATATGGCTTTAAATCAATAGTCATGACTTTACCATATCTGTCATAAGAATAGAACTCTACTTCTTTATATAATTGTTGTGTTGGACCAAACTCGGGAATACCAACATTTACAAGTGGTCCTACGTCCCTTCTTAAAAATGCATCATAATCATAAAAAGTAATAGTGTTTTCAGAAAAATCAAAATCGCAGGTCAGTTTTGTCCCTGTCCTTGTAAAAATGACATGCTCTCCGCTGCATTCCAGTTCATAGCAATCTGTATCCTGCATATCATTCAGGAAACTCTTAATTGTATCTACCGAAATATAGGGAACCATGCTTCCATCAATATAATAAATGTTTACATCTTCTTTATAATCTATCTCACCTTTGTATAAGGGGAGATTTTTCTCTTCAATACTGTGGGAAGCAGGCTGTGATGCAGTTTTTTCAGCATCTTCTTCGACACTGGATGCCTCGTTCTTTTCTTTTACTGTAATGTTATTCTCATTTACAGAAATAGTAGATTCAGTTGAATTAGCACACGCTGCTAAAAGAACTACTGAAAGAACCATTGCTACTGACACTTTAAATTTCCTCTTCATGCTCTACCTCCTTTATAAATATTCTTTAATTTGTATTATCTCATATACGTTGATCACAAAAATATCAGATAAAGATAATGTCCAATAATAGAAAGCGCATCCCAATACAAAAGTTGACTTCTTTATGATATTTCGATACTATTTAAACATTACCTACCATGGTAAAGTCAATAAAGAGAAGGTGAAATATATATGAATTTTCAAGATCAAAGAAAGCTCTTTACAAGTGCAGAAGTATGCCGAGCTTGTGGAATAAGCCGAACTACTTTGTTTCGCTTGGAGGAAATTGGTTTTCTCAAACCATATATAGTTAATCCAACAACCGGTTATCGTTATTACGATCTTCAAAACATAACAGCGATAGGACAATTTCAAAAATTACAGATTCTGGGATTGTCAAAAAAGGAAATTGTTAATGTATATTACGAGAGCATAGACAGCGAAGAATTTTTGAAAACTCAACGTCAGAAAATGTATATGATGCAGCGTTTTCTTAACGAGTATGAGTATCAACATGATCATAATAAATCTAATTTAGGCACCTTTATAACGCTTCCTGCAATATCCTGCTATTGCACAGATATTACTGTATCCTCATTTGATGAGGCTGCAATGCTAGATTATCTTGCTCATGAGAAGTGTGTAGATGAAGGTTATCAGCTACTAGGAACTGAGCCATTATTTGGCATCCTTAACGGCCGTGATGTATGGCAGAAAGCTATTGGATCCAAAGTTCAATATACCTTCTGCATTCCAATACAACCATGTTCAGCTTCTGACCCGAATATCCACTTTTTCCCGGAAACAAAAGGTTTCTCAGTGATAGGTTACGGAGACTATTCTTGCGTTGCTACGCTTGAAAAAAGATTTTGGGAAGAAATTGACAAAAGAAATCTAACGCCATCGGGATCTGTCAGACTCATAATGCATGTTGGTGGATATACAGGTGCACATTATAAATCCGAAAACTACTGCTATGAGTATGTACTTCCGATAGAATGATTTCACAATAATTAGCCAATCAAACCATCTCCTCTAAATGCTTTTGTCTGGAAGCTTTAATAGACCATCAATAACCGGTCTAACCATATTTACTGATTCCACCTTGTTAATAGCGCAAAGCTTTCTCCCCGCATCTTTGCTGGATGCTCCGCAATGGAAGACCTGCTCTGTCGGCAATCCATAATCGAGCACAATAAGCCTGTCATGACAATCCGGATTTGGCTTAATTCGGAGCGGTGGATATTGGTATAGAAAATCATTAACCACTGATGTTGTAAGAAATCCTCGCTTACCGTGTCCATTCTCAGTAAAAAGAACGATTTCCACTCCTGGCTTCTTCTGTGATAATAACTGTAAAGACTTCGTATTCATAGGTTTTAAGATTGTTGATATAATTGACTATGATAATGGTAACTCATTGGCATTATACGAAATGGATGTATAACATCAATATCTTTAAAAACGCTCTCCATTAACCACAATAATCGATTAGCTTAAAAAAAGGCACTCCTATATAATATGGAATGCCTTGTTATTTATCTTTATTTACTTATTCTTTGAAGCTTTACGACGGTTTCGACGCTCATTTCGTTGAGCAACCGAATTTCAAAAAATCCATCATGAGTATTTTTTTAACATACTGGGCACAATTAATTCAGCGGAATATCATTTAGTTTTAATCCTATTTTGTCATTAAAATAATGTCCTTTTTCATCTGGTATTCCAAAAGCACCTCGGTATTGATATTTCACATCAAGCAAATATTTATATGCATTATACTCGTCCGTTCCCGGTAAAAACGGTATGATCCGCTCAAGACCGGTCTCATCAACGCTTTCCCTTAAACACCACATAGGAGAAAGTCCGCTTCCGTCTTTTCCAAATCCAAAAATAACTTTCCAAAAAGAATTCTCGGAAACATCATTCAGATTTTGTTCTTTCAGGTATCTTCCCCAAAGAATATTGATCTTTTCTCTGGCAGCAAGACTCTTTCTTCTATCGATTCTGCCGTCACGCTGCTCAAAGGCCATAGGTGAATACGGCACAGTATAATGCATTATTCTCCTGCAATAGGCATCCAGATCTATTCCTTCCTGCCCTGCTGAAGTCGTAGAAAGAATCATCGGCCAGAAAGGGGAATTAAAAGAGTCCTGTACGCTACCTTGAAATATCTCACCGCCTTTGCTTGTTAGCTGTTTTCCATTATCATCCTGATCCGGAGTAAAAGGAACAGCATATCTACAATTAATAGTCGCATTTTTTACCGGAGCATCTTTGTGGCTCACCTTCCAAGGATTATAAGTATTATTATTAAGCACTGTCAGATTAACACCTTCAAATCCAAATACAACTTCAAGCTTACTTTTGAATTCTTCAAAGTTTGATGCATCCATCAAATAATAATATTCATTAAACACATCCTCTAAACATCCACAACAAAAATAATATAAAAGCTTCTGACTGTCTGTAGATTTATTTATTTTGCTTAAGGCTCTATGCAACACTACCAGCTTATCAGGAGTTTGTAAGTATTTATAAAAGCTATCTGCCGACTCCCTGGCCTGTTCCGGTGTAGCCCCCATTCTTTGGAATATAAAATATGGTGAGCCAACAAACAATAATGATTTTTCTGCCTTACCAGCATCATTCCCATTTATTTGTCCCTCAATCTTTTTCAAATACTCATCAAGCTCTAAACCTTCTTCTGGTATTTGAATTTTGCCGATCGTATTATCGTTTTCTTTCTCTCTGATCTCATCAATTGCTTTAGATAGGCATGATAAATCGGGTGCCTTTTTAGTGTTAGCCGATGTGTTGTCTATCACATACTGCGAAAAAATCGATGATATACCTCTCGGAACCATCAGGTAGCCTGAAAAAACCAATAGTTTCGTTGCATTTTTAATAAAAGGAGCACTGGGACGATATCTGCTTTTCACCGGCGTGACCCATAACATATCTCTCATCGGGTCATCTGTTATTTCTTTGTCCCAACCAACAAGATTCGCTTTGGTCAGGTTGTCTGCATATTCTTTCAGTGCGTCTTCGCCAAATGCAATAGTAGTGAATTCTTTATCATTGTAATACACAGGAAAGGCAAAGGATATGCTCATGTTCAATGCTATGTGTCTTCTCATGCTTAAAGCCGGTACGTACTCGCTTCTCTTTTGCAAGCATAAAATCTTTCTCTGATATAATGGCATCATGCTCACCCTCGTATTACATTTCTTCAGGACATTGTATCCCCAATAGATCACATCCCTCAACAATAATATCTTTTGCCAGTCCCACCAAGTACAGTCGCGCTGTTTTAACATTTTCATTTTCTTCCTTTAGGATTTTGCATTCCTGAT
>JAEEGL016866614.1_pt1 | contig 11935 bp, 8 predicted proteins | sample 9134231 | NCBI WGS metagenome assembly JAEEGL01 (sample SAMN16246548, study PRJNA631951) | gut metagenome | biome: gut microbiome; feature: rumen; material: fiber-attached | host: Bos | place: Iran: Karaj | collected 2018-10 | reverse complement strand
TTTTCTTCCATTCATCATATGCTGCTCCAACTTCTTCTCTTATTTTGTCTTCACCAATTGTTTTAACTGCATCATAACGATTGAAACTTGCAAGTACAGTTGCTGCTTTTATGTTTTCTTTTCCATTAAATTTAATTCCAGGAAATTCACTTTCAGATGTATATGGATAACTTATTCTAGTATATTCATGATCTTCGCCTTCTAGTTTTTCATGTTCATAAGTTACCATGTAACCATAACTATTGTAACAAGGAACATTTTCCACACTTCCACTAGCACAATGTATTTGATTTACCCATTTCATATCAATTGCTAAAGCATTAACAAGAAAGAAATCCTTATCATCTACTTTATCTACTAAATCATTAATTAATTTGAATGTTTTACTACTAATCCAATCATTAATAGTCTTTGGACTTTCAAATGGATCATATACTATTTCAGCTCCATATTTATCAGTTAATAAATTTAAATATTCTGGAACTATATTATCTTTTAAAGTATCACGTACAAAAAATGCATTAGCAAAACTCATATTATCATTATTAGGATATTTTTTAGCTACATAAGCTCCTATAATAGCATCTATTTGTCCTTTAGAATCTCCTTTAGATCCTTCTGCTAGCATTTCTATTGCATATTTAATAGATAATGGACTATAAATTTTGTTTCTTTCTTCGTTCTCAAGTTTTAAGAAGTATAAATCAAAATCTACTAGTGAATTACTAAGTATTTTAAATTCTGATTTATATTCTTTCTCTGTAATAATTTTTTCTTCTTTCTTTTCTTCTTTTTTCTCTTCTTTCTTTCCAAAAGGATTTAATAAAAGAAAGATTAATCCTGCTATTAAAGCAACTAATGCTACAGCAACAACAACTATTGCTACCTTATTGTTTTTCTTTTTTTCATTAGTTAGTGTTTCAGTAACTGATTCTTCATTTACTGGTTCTGGTGTTACAGCAGTTGTTTCTTCTTTCACTTCTTCCACATTGGCATCTGTAACAATTTCTTTTGTATTTTCTGTTACATCATTTTTGTTTTCTTCCATACTTTCACTCCTTTATTCTACATTTTGATTATATCACAAATAAAAAAAGAGTTATTATTTTTTAACTCTTTTTTCTATTCTTTCAAATACTCCAAAATATTTAACTTCTATTGTATTTTCTTCTTTTATTTCATAATATTCTTTAAAATCTTTATGTTGGAAATAATCTATTGGATTATGTCTCCATACTAAATATATTGGATTAGCTTTAACTTCTATATCTGTTTGTCCATAATCTAATTGTTCATTAATATAATTCTTTCTTGTTACATCAATGTAACTTATTACTGCAAACATTGATAAATAATATATAACCAATAAGAATGATAAAGCTTTTATTGATTTTACATGTATTCCAATATTTGCATCTTTGATTGTTACACAAGTTATAAGAATTAAAGATAATATAATTAGTACAATACTTCCTTCATCAAATAAGAATGATGTAAGTGAAAATATCATAATTAAGATGCTTGAAATAATCAAAGTATTAAGTATTTCTTTGTCTTTTTTATTTTTAATAAAATGATTAACACTTATTATAAATAACACAATATAAGTTAAGAAATAAAATATATAATACCAATTTTCTATTGCAAATATTCCACTATATTTTTTTAGTATTAAATTAATATTGAATGGAACATAATTGAAGAAATTATAACATAATGAAAATGCTAGTATAATATCAAATAATGTTATAAGTACTCTTCCATATGTTTTCTCTTTTAGTTTTTCGTATAAATACATATTTATTGGGATAGCACCTACTATAATAAGTAATATATTATTAGAAAAAATATTCTCTATCATTTTAGGAATGTTACCTAGTACTTCTTTATAATCTGTTATTACTAAGTTATCTTTTATTAAAGACATATTGATTATTAACAATAATAAATCAGTAATTACTAGTAGGAAACTATAAATATTTTTATTCTTTCTTTCAAGAATAACAAAATATACAAGGTTTGCTATTAAGAAAGATATACCTATATGAATAGAAGACATTGTAACTATTATAGATATTAAAAATAGTTTTAATAAGTCACTAAAATTCAATTCATTATTTTTTCTTAATATATAAAAATAGATTATAAATAATAATGCAGGAAAGGTGTATGCAACTGTTGAAGTTACTGATACATAGTTATATGCAAACATAAATGTACTTACAATTAGTACTCCAATTAAAGGATGAAGATATGCATATTTTGTTTTAAACTTTCCTTGTAATTCATTACAAATACTTACAAATTTACTTATTAAAAGTGCAAATATAATATTGAATAATAACTTATGATATGCAAAGAAAGGTATTAAAAAACCACTTATTATTCTTCCATCTTTTATATCAATATTGTTAAATATTTCAAATATGCCTTTCTTCCCTATTACATAATACTTCCAATCATTTCCACTTAATGGTGATAGGAAGCCAATAATTAAAAAGAAGAAGAAAGTAAAATAAGTTACTTTATGTTTATAATCTAAATTTTTAAGTTTATCTATCATATGTACTCCTATAGATTATCAATATAATCTTCTATCATATTAATTATATTATGTGTATTACTTACAAACTTTTGAGGTTTAAATGTTTTAGCTTTCTCGATCGTTTTTCCTAATTTATTCATGTCTTTTACTGCTAATATATATTTCTTTTTACTAAAATTTTCTACTATTTGTAATTGATGATCATTACCATGTTCATTATATTTAGCAAGTCTTGGAACTGCTATTACTTTTTTTCCATAATTTATTCCAGTTAGAATGCTACCCACTCCTCCGTGAGTAATAAGTAAATCACATTCTTTTATTAATCGATCAAATTCTTCTCTTGGTACTAAATCAAGTATTTCCATATTTTTACTTTCGTATTTTGTACATCCAGCTTGAACTATTACTTTATCTTTAATAGTACCCTTTTCTATTTCTTTATCTATTGCTTTTAAAAGTCTTTCAAAGCTTTCATCATTAGTACCTAATGTTACAAGTATCATTAATAAATCCACCCTCCATATTTAGCTTTTGGATAAAGTTTTAACATATCTGGCCATTGTACTATAAATAGGTCTGCTATATGATATATCAATCTTCCTGTAGCTGTCTTAGTTTTACTATTAGCAAGAGTTTCAATATATATTACTTTTTTTCTAAATATTTTTGCTATACAACACATTGGACCTGCTGTATGAGTACCTGTTGTAACAACTACTTTTGGTCTTATTTTTATAAAATAATAAAGGCTTTTGAAGCAATTAAATAATAATTTAAATGGATAAGTTAAAAAACGTCTTTTAGTTCCATATACAAGATATCCTACTCTTTTAGGATATGTTTTCTTTAAATATAAATTTGATTTAGTCTTTTCCGTAATTATATAATAATCATATTTTTCAAACATTGGAGATAATCTCATTAATTCTGAAAGATGTCCTCCAGTAGAAGAAATAAATAAGACTTTTTTCTTTTTGTTTTTCATATTATCACCTGCTAATTAAGTTAAATAGTAATAAAAATCTCTATAGTTATTATATACATTTTATGCTTTTATTTTCAATAGTTTCAACATTTTTATTTATTGCTAAAAATTAAGTTTTAGATATGATATAATGGTTTTGCAAGGTGATAGTATGAAATTAAGTGTTATTATTCCAGTATATAATACAGGAAAATATTTACCTAAATGTCTTGATAGTATTTTAAATCAATCTATTGATGACTTTGAAGTAATTGTTGTTAATGATGGTTCAAAAGATAATTCAGTAGATATAATAAAAGAATATGTAGAAAAATATAAAGATAAAATTGTATTTTTAGATAAAAAAAATGGTGGTCAAGGTTCTGCTAGAAATTTAGCAATTAAACATGCTAAAGGTGAATATATTGGATTTGTAGATAGTGATGATTTTATTGATTCAAATATGTATGAAAAAATGTATGAAGTTGCCAAGAATAATAAAAGTGACATAGTTATTTGTAATACAACTGATTTTTATGAAAAAGATAATAGTGAAGAGGTTGTTAAATTAGACTTCAAAAGTAATGTTAGTAATGAAGAAGCAATTATTAAATGTGTTCCATGCATACTAAATAAAATATATAAAAAAGATTTATTAACAAAAAGTAAATTTACTTTTAATGAATCAATTTGGTATGAAGATTTATCTTATAGTATTATCATGCTCATGATTGCTAAGAAAATAAACTTTATAGAAGATCCTTTTTATTACTACTTACATAGAAACTCATCAACAATGAATAATAATAATGCACAAAAAAATTTAAATATTATAAAGGCATATGATGAATTAGTAAAATATGCTAAAGATAATAATTTATACAAAAAGTATAAAGATGAACTTGATTACATTTTATTAAAAGAAGTATATATTTCAACAATAAATCGTGTAATACGTACAAGTAATAAACGTAAAGAAAAACTTAAGATTATTAAAGAAATAAGAAACTACTACAATTCATTTTCAATTGGAAAAGCTAAATATTTTAATAAATTACCTAAATCATTCAAAATATCATATTATTTAATTAAATTTAAACTATATTCTCTTATTTCTTTATTGTTTAAGTTGAAAGGGAAAAAATAATGATTAAAATAGCTATTTTTCAAAATGAATTAAGTATGGGTGGTATTCAAAAATCACTTGTTAATCTATTAAATGAAATTGATTATAGTAAGTATGAAATAGATTTATATTTATTTAGTCATGAGAATTTTTTCGGTGATTTAATACCAAAAAAAGTTAATATTATTTATTTGAAACCGATGCCCTATTTATGTCGTTTTGTTTTCTTTTCTGTTTTAAGAAAGATTAAACATTATAAAATAGAAAATGAATATGATTTAGCAATTGATTATAATAGTTATGATCAAGGATGTGCAATTGCATGTTTAAATACAAAAGCTAAAGAACATATTATGTGGGTACATAATGATGTAGAAAGAGAACGTAAAAATGATATTAAATATAGAATACTTAGATTTTTCTTTAAATCTAAATATAAAAGATTTGATAGATTTGTATGTGTTTCTAATGGTTTAATAAAGCCATTTAAGAAAATGAATAAGATTACTCATAATAATTTTGAAGTAATACCTAATCTTGTTTTAGCAGATGAAATTATTAATAAATCTAAAGAAAAAGCTGATTTAAAAGTAGATAATTCTAAATATAATTTAGTAAGTGTTGGAAGATTTGTTATTCAAAAAGGATTTGATATTCTAATAAATGATATGAAAGAGATTACTTCTAAAAGAGATGATATTCACTTATATCTTATTGGTGATGGTAAGCTTAGAAAAAAATTAGAAAAACAAGTTAAAAATAATAATTTAGAAAACTATATTACTTTTCTTGGAAGTCAATCTAATCCATTCAAATATGAAGCTTTGATGGATGGCTTTGTTCTTGAATCAAGATATGAAGGACAAGGAATAGTTATTTTGGAAGCTAAGATATTGGGACTTGATTTAATAATTCCTGATAGATTAAAAGAATATATAGAAGATGTTCCTTTTACTAATGATGTTGTTTCTACTATTCTTTCATTAGAGAAAAAAAGTGGTAAAAAGCTTGATAAACTTGAAGATTATAATAAAAATATTATAAAGAAAATTAATAAATTATTTGATGAAAATAAATAGGAATTTTTTGTTCCTATTTTTTTACACTTTTTTACCATGTAAAGTTATGTATAAAAACGTTATAATTCCTTAGTTTTATAGACATTAAAACAATTATTATTGTATAATTTTATTAAGTAGAATGGAGGATATTATGAAATATTTAAAATATGTTTTAATAGCATTGATTATTTCTAGTCTAATTCCACTTAATGTTTATGCAGAAAGTATTACTACAGGTACTATTAATGCTGAACTAGGTTTAAGAATAAGAAGTGGTCCAGGTACTAGCTACGATAAAATCGGGTTAGCTAATTACAATTCAAAAGTAACTATTCTTTCTTACCACAATACTGGAAGTGGTTGTACAAAAGAATGGCTTAAAATAAAATCAGATACTGGTATTACAGGATATGTATGTTCTGATTATGTTATTAATATAGTTACAAGGGAGTTAACTGCTGATGAGATAGCACAGCAAAATCAAGCTACACAAAATCAAAATTCAGTTACTGAAACAGGTGCTAGAATGGCTGCTATGACAGCTGAAGAGTTTGAGCAATATCTTACTTCACAAGGATTCCCTGAATCATATAAAGTTAAACTAAGAGCATTACACCAAAAACATCCTACATGGATATTTAAGGGTGTTAAATCTAATTACAATTGGACACAAGCTCTTAATGAACAAGATACAACAGGTACTAGTTTAATAAATGTTAATCCAACTTATGCTAGTAATGGTTATGAAGGATACTTATCTGTTGCTGCTGCTGATTATGATCACAATAATAATAAATTTATAGCACATGATGGAACATATTGGTTCCAAGCTAATAGACAAACAATAGCACATTACTTAGATCCTAGAAATTTCTTAACAGAAAAAGAAATATTTATGTTTGAAGAATTGTTCTACTACCCTTCATATCAAAATGAAGACATGGTTAAAATAACATTGTCATCAAACTTCTTAAAACAATTCTCACCATATTTTATAGAAGCAAGTGTAGCTTCTCAAGTATCACCAATATTCTTAGCAGCACTTGTTAAGCAAGAAGTTGGTACTTCTAATACTAATATTTGTACTAATGGAAATGCTGGAGTATTAGATGATGGAGTTAACTATACAGGTTACTATAACTTCTTCAATATTGGAGCAAGTTCATCTAATAATCCTAAATTAAAATCACTACAATATGCCAAGAAAAAAGGATGGGATTCTCCTAGAAAAGCAATTGTTGAAGGATCTCAAATAATATCTAATAACTACGTTAATTGTGGACAATATACATCATACTTTCAAAAGTTTAATTTAGCACCAACTGCTACTAAACCAATGTGGCATCAATATACAACTAATGTTTCAGCTTTATCATCACCTGCCATTTCAACATACAATGCTTATAACTCAGTTGGATTAATTGAAAAAGACTTTGTATTTGCTATTCCTATCTTTGATGGAATGCCAGAAAGTACTCCACTTCCAAGTTTAGGAAATCCAAATAACTGGTTAAAAGAATTAAAAGTTAATGGTTCATTAGTAACAAACTTCGATAATGATAATTTAAATTATGTTATTAATACAGCTTATACTGAATCAGTTGTTGTAAGTGCTACACCTATTGTTGGTACTGCAAGTGTTACTGGAGTTGGAACTATTGCATTAACTGGTGATAGTACAGTAATAAATGTTAATGTAACTGCTCAAAATGGAAGTGTTAGAACTTATAAAATAACAGTTAATAGACAACCTAAACCAGTAGTGCCAACTGTACCAGATACTCCACCTACTCAACCAGACGATAACAATAACAACAATAATAATAATGGAGTTACAGTTAACTTAACTGAAGTTTTAAATAATTCATCATATAAATATAACGATAAATATTTATGGAATATAACTCTTGGTTCAACAGTAGGATCTCTTACTGAAGAATTAACTAAGAAATATAATACAATTACAGTAAACGTATTTGATAGAAATAATAATCCAAAGAGTCAAGGAAGATTAGTTTCTGGAGATAAAGTTATTATTTCTAGTAATGGTACAAATAAAACATTAAATGTTGTTATCTACGGAGATGTTGATGGTAGTGGTACTATTAGTGCTGTAGATTTACTTCATGTACAAAAACATATATTAGGATTTACTAAATTAACTGATAGCTTGCTTATGGCAGCTGATGTTAATAAAGATTCAAAGATATCTGCTATAGATTTATTACAAATTCAAAAACATTTATTGAATTATGCTAATATTAGTCAGGGTTAGGAGGCATAATGAAAAACTATAAAAGATTTATTATTTTACCTTTATTAATAGTTGCATTCTTTGCATTTATTATTAAAGTTAATGCTGCTACACTTAGTGTTAAAATAAGTGCTAGTGCAGACAAAGTTGTTGTTGGAGATACAGTAACATATACAGTTACAGTTTCTTCAGGAGAAAAGCTTGGAAGTATTATTTATAACTTCTCTTATGATTCATCAATGCTTGAATGGAAAAGCGGTGAAACTAAATCAGTTTATGTAACACCAGATGGAAATAAGAAATCAGCTACATTTACTTTTAAATTTAAAGCAAAAGCTAGTGGTTCTACTACAGTTAAGTTCAATATAAATGAAGCAATAGACTTTAATGATAATGCTTTTTCTTATAATGCAACTACTAGTAGAACAACTACTATAATTACTCAAAAGCAATTAACAGATAGTTATAGTAAGAATAATTACTTATCAAAACTAGGAATTGATGGTTTTGAATTATTACCTGCTTTTAGTAAAGATAAACTTGAATATTCATTAGAAGTTGAAAATGATGTTAGATCAATAAATGTTACTGGTGCTAAAGAAGATTCAAAAGCTACTGTAACAGGACTTGGTACTCATGAATTAGAAGAAGGAAGCAATAAAATAAATATTGTTGTAACTGCTCAAAATGGAAGTAGTCGTACTTATGTTATTAATGTAACAGTTAAAGAACTTACTCCTATTCTAGTAGAAGCTAATGGAGTTAACTTAAGTGTAGTTAGAAAGAAAGAACAATTAACTGCACCTAATAGTAATTTTGTAGAAACAATTATTAAAATAAATGATGAAGAAGTTCCTGCTTTTACAAATGAAGCTTTAGATATGACACTTGTAGGACTTAAAGATGAAGATGGTAATATTTCTTTATACTCATATAAAGATGATAACTATATGCTTTATAAAGAATTTACTTTCAGTAATATAATAGTAACAAATATTAATTGTGAAGATATTCCTGAGGGATATGAAAAAGGAACAGTTAAGATTGGTGAAGAAGAAATAAATGCTTATCATTTAAAAGATGATGATGAATTCTATTTATTTAATGCTACTAATGTAAGTACTGGAGAAACAAATCTATATCAATATAACGTTCATGAAAATACAGTTCAAATATTTAATAAAAACTTACTTACTGAAATTGATAAAGTAAATAAGCAAAAACAAAACTACATGTATGTAATAATTGGACTTGGAATTGTACTAATAATTACTTATATTGCAATACTATTAAACAGTCTTAAAAAGAAAAACAATGTAAAATTTGATGAATTTGATAAAAAAGAGTCAAAAAAAGCTAAAAAAGACAAAGAAATTGAGCAAAAAGAAGAAAAAGATGATAAAATTAAAGAAGATATTTCTAAAGAAGAAAAAGAAAAGAAATAATCTTCTTTTTTGTTGGAGGTTATATGAAGAAAAAATTAAAGATTAATTATAGTAGTATATTATCTATTCTATTCATAATCGTATCAGTTTATTTAATACACTCTATTCTTTTATTTGATAAAATTGAAACTTTCTTAAGATATGCAATTATCTTTGTTATTGGTGCAATAGATTTATTTATTTTATGGAAAGTATTCTTTGGTAAAAAGAAAAAGAAAAGAAGATGGATCTACTCTACTATACTTGTTATATTTACTCTTTTATTTGGATATGTTGGATATAACTTAAATGAGATTTATTCATTTATTGCTAACTTTGATAAGAAAGTAGTAATATCAACTAGTTTAGTTACTCTTAAAGAAAATGAAGGTACAGATCTTAATAAATTAAAGAATGCTAAGATTGGTCTTAGTGAAGAAGGAAATGGTAAAGAATTATCTCAAGATATATTAAGTAAATATAGCTTAGATAAGAATAATGAATTAGTTAACTATGATAGTTATATTGAAGCTATAAATGCTTTATATGAAAAAGAAGTTGATTATATCTTCTTACCTACTAACTATGTTGATGTATTTGGTACAAGAGAAGGATATGAAGATATTGGTGATAAGATAACAACAGTTGATACTTCACAAAAAGAAACAACAAAAGAAGAAACAGAATTAAGTGGAAGTTCAAAAGATATTACTGAACCAATAACAATACTTCTTATAGGTATTGACTCTACTATTGATGGATTACAACATGCTGATTCATTTAATGGAGATTCATTAATTGTTGTTACATTTAATCCATCTACAATGAATGCTACTATGTTAAGTATTCCAAGAGATAGTTATGTTCCTATTACTTGTATGAATAATGTAGATAATAAGATAACTCACTCTGCAGCAAGCGGAACTAAATGTGTTATTAATACAATTCAAAAATTCTTAGATATTAAAATAGATTACTTTATGAAGATTAACTTCACTGGAGTCGTTGATTTAGTTGATGCTGTTGGTGGAGTTGAAGTAGATGTTCCTTATGCTTTTTGTGAACAAAACAGTCAAAGAAAATGGGGAAAAGATACTCAATATGTAGAAGCTGGTTTCCAAACATTAAATGGTGAAGAAGCCCTAGCCTTTGCAAGAAACAGAAAGAACAATTCAGATCTTTGTGATAAGAAATGGACACAAGGAGAAAGAAATGACTTTATAAGAAGTGAACATCAACAAGTAGTAATTCAAGCAATTTTAAATAAAATGAAAGAGTTTAAAAGCGTTGATGACTTAAAGAAAATACTTTCAGTTATATCTAATAATATAGATACTAATATGAGTGAATCAACTATCTTCTCTTTCTATAATATAGCTAAAGATGTATTAATATCATCTTCAAGTGATTCTGTTCTTTCAATTGAAAAGTTATACTTAGATGGAACAGGACAAATGATTTATGATGAAAGAAGTAAATTAGTTCTTTGGGATTATATTTTAAATCAAAAGAGTGTAGATGCTTGTAAGAAAGCTATGAAAGATAATTTAAGTGGAGCTAAGAAAGAATTAATTAAAGATTTCTCTTACAATGTTGATGAAACATATGAACAAAAAGTTATTGGTAAAGGATATTCTGGAACAGTTAGATATAAATTAGTATCTAACCTAGTAGGAATGAAGTTAACTGAAGCACAAAAATGGGCTACTAATAATGGTGTTACATTAAAAGTTGAATATGTAACAGCAACTGGTAAAACAGAAGATACAATACTTGAACAAGATATGCCAGAAAGTAAGAGAATTGATTTAATACCTAATGCTACAATTACAGTTAAAGTAGTTAAGAACAATCAACAAACTCCTACAGGTGTTAAAGTAGATTGTTTGAAAGAACCTACTAACAGTATATGTACAATACCAAGTTTTGTTGGAAGAAGTAAGTCTAATGCTAATGCTTGGAGAGATTCTATTTCAAATAAGATTACTATTGAATATGTTGAAGATGAAGAATCTACTGAAATAAAAGGATTAATTCTTAAACAATCAGTTGAAAAAGGAACAAGTGTTAAAGATATTCTTGAAAAACATGAAGGTAAAGTTACTATTACTATTTCTGCTGGTAAGAAAGAAAATGGTTCTGGAAACAATGATAATCCTGATAATCCTGGAGGTGAAACTCCTGGTGGAGAAACACCTGGTGGTAATAACCAAGGTGGAGATAATCCTGGTGGAGGAAATGAAGGAACTGGTGACCAAGGTGGTACAACTGAACCTGAACAACCTAAACCTGATGAAGGAAATAGTGGACAATAAAAAAGATAGTAAATCTATCTTTTTTTACTTGCTCTTATGGACAAAAATATGTTTTCATAGTATAATTTCATAGTTAGTTCTTATAAAAAAGAAAGGAGTTAATTATAATTTATGATAAAAAAGACAAACGATACTAAAATTATTATTTTAGGTGGTTTGGGAGAAGTTGGAAAAAACATGTATTGTTTAATGCATGATGACGAAATAATTATTATTGATGCCGGTATTAGTTTTCCTGATGGA
>JAEEGL016327819.1_pt1 | contig 11935 bp, 11 predicted proteins | sample 9134231 | NCBI WGS metagenome assembly JAEEGL01 (sample SAMN16246548, study PRJNA631951) | gut metagenome | biome: gut microbiome; feature: rumen; material: fiber-attached | host: Bos | place: Iran: Karaj | collected 2018-10 | reverse complement strand
GGGAAGAAGCCCGCAAGGAAGAAAACTATGCCCAACTCCTCAAAACCACGGGCAACGTATGCCATTACGCGGCAGAAAAAGGACTGATGGTGGAGCTGGAGGTCTTTGACTACGATGTGGACAAGGCTGCCCTGATCGGCCCCTCGCCGCTGGCGGCCCGCTTTGCCGCGGATGTCCGGCTGACCTGCCCGAACTTCGGCCTGCTTGTGGATCTTTCTCACTTCCCGATCTGCCATGAGAAGGCGAAGGACGTCGTGCGCACCTGCAGACCGTACATTACACATCTTCACTTCGGCAATGCTGTCGCGGATCCCGCGGCGGAAGGCTACGGCGACCTGCATCAGAGATTCGGCTATCCCGGCAGTGCAAATGATATTCCGGAACTGCTGGACTATCTGGAAGTTCTGAAGGAAGAGGGCTTCTTCAACGCGAAGAATCCGATGGTTCTTTCGATGGAAGTTTCTCCCACAAAGGATGAGGACGAGGAAGTTGTTCTTGCGAACACCAAGAGATGCTTAAACCGCGCATGGGCTCTGCTGGAAGATTAAAGCGGACGAAAGCAAAGGAGAACACAATGAAAATAGTTATTCTGGATGCATATACGGAAAACCCGGGCGATCTGTCCTGGGATGGCTTTAAAGAGTTTGGCGATCTGACGGTGTATGACCGGACCTCCTATGCGGAATCCGATCTGATCGCGGAGCGGATCGGCGACGCCGAGATTGCAGTGATCAACAAGACACCGATCAGCAGCAGAACCATTGATGCATGCCCGAACCTGAAGCTGATCGCGGTGCTGGCGACCGGTTTTAATGTCGTCGACTGCGATTACGCGAAGGAGAAGGGAATTCTTGTGGCCAATGTTCCGGCCTACGGGACACAGATCGTCGCGCAGTATGCAGTCGGTCTGCTGCTGGAGATCTGCGCACATTATGCCCATCACAGCGATGCGGTTCACGAAGGCAGATGGCAGAACAATATTGACTGGTGCTTCTGGGATTATCCGATGATCGAGCTCGCCGGAAAGACGGCCGGCATCATCGGCCTCGGCCGGATTGGCCAGGCCAGCGCGCGGATCCTGGGGGCCCTGGGCATGCGCGTGCTCGCTGTCAACCCGCACGAAACCGATGCGGGAAGAGAAGTGGCGGAGTACACGGATCTCGACACGCTCCTTGCGGAGTCTGACGTGATCTTCCTGCACTGCCCGCAGACGCCTTCGACGGCAGGCATCATCTGCCGCGAAAACATCGAGAAGATGAAGAAGGGTGTCATCCTGATCAACAACAGCCGCGGCGGCCTGGTTGTGGAGCAGGATCTGGCGGACGCGCTCTCGTCCGGACAGATTTACGCGGCCGGACTGGACGTGGTCTCGACGGAGCCGATCAAAGCGGACAACCCGCTGCTGAAGGCGCCGAACTGCCTGATCACGCCGCACATCTCCTGGGCGGCAAAAGATGCAAGACAGCGGATCATGGATGTGACTGCCGACAACATCCGCTCCTTCATCGAAGGAAATCCGATCAACATTGTGAATCGCTGACCGGAGAGAAAAAACTGTAACTGAAACAAAGCAGACAGCAGTAATAGTAACAGAACAGGGTTAGCAGATATGTTATACGATACCTTCATCCGTTCCGGAATCTGTTTTGAGGACAGTTTGTCCTTGACAAGCATCGGGCAGATGAGGTATCGTATAACTAGATTATGGGAACGGTTTCATGAAATTGGTTTCATTGCGTTTCCCGAATTGCTGGCCCAGAGCTTGAGGTGACTATGAGCACAGGAATTTTGGAAATTGCAAGACTCGCCGGTGTTTCAAAGACAACCGTATCGCGTGTCATCAACAAACAGTCCAACGTCAACGAAGAGACCAGACGCCGCGTCGAGAAGGTAATTGAAGAATACAATTACATCCCGAATGCGCGGGCACAGGCCTTCTCCACGCAGAAGAGCATGACGATCGGACTGGCACTGACAAGCGATGCCGCGGACATCTTCGAGAATCCGTATTTTGCGGATCTGATGAAGGGCATATTTCAGGAATCCCGCCGTAATGATTACCATGTGATCATTACGTATCTGGCTCACGGAGACAGCCTGTCGCTGGTGAACCGAAAGCTTGTGGACGGTATCCTTGTCCTGACACCGGGCAGGGACAGCCGCGATGAGCTGAAGGAACTGATCGACACAGGGATTCCGATTGTCGCTTCCTCCAGAGTGGAAGGCCTGCCGGAGCTTCACTATGTGGCGGTGGATGAGTATGACGCCAGTTGCAAGGTCATGGAGCATCTGATCGGCTACGGCCACAGACGGATCGGCCTGATTCTGGGCCCGAAGAGGCTGTACAGCAATAATGCCAGACTCCGCGGCTACAAGAATGTTCTGAAGAAATACGATATTCCTTTTGATCCGGAGCTGGTCCGGTTCGGCGATACCAGCGCTAACAGCGGCTACGATCAGATGAACGAGCTGCTGAACTCCCATCGGGATATGACAGCGGTCTTTGCCTGCAGTGACATGATGGCAATCGGCGCAAAAAGAGCGGTTGAGGAGCACAATCTCCGGATTCCGGCGGATATTTCGCTGGTCAGCTCGGACGGAATTTCTCTTTCCGAACTGCTGGGGATCGGCCTCACGACAATGAATCAGCCCACTTATGAGAGAGGGCGGCTCGCTACGGAGCATCTGATCCGGATGATCAGAGGCGAAGATGTCGGGGATTCTGTCATGCTTCAGATGGACATATCCTTCCACGCTTCCACGGAACAGCGGCCTTCTCGGTAATCTGGGCAGCAGCCCGCAGACTGAAATCCGGACGGATTCTGCTTCAGGATCCCGGACGCTGCGGCTGCACCGGAGAAGAGGAGGATAACCATGCTTTCATTATTGATGCCCGAGTACGAAAAACTTGAGCTGGTGGAGAGAGAAATCCCGGAGTGCGGTCCGGAGGAAGCTGTTGTAAGAATCAAATATGCCGGGATCTGCGGATCCGATATGCATATCATAGCGGGTGAGAACCCCAGAGCGAAGACACCGCTGATCATGGGCCACGAGTCCTGCGGAACGGTCTACGCAATCAATTCTGATCGCAGAAGCGATATCAAGGTCGGCGATAAAGTGACCATGCACGCAGTGTACAGCTGCGGCGTGTGTGACAACTGCCGGAACGGCCACGAAAACCTGTGCCAGAACGTCCGGATCATGGGCACCAACATGGACGGATTTTTCCAGGAATATGTCAAAATCCGTGCCGACCGTCTTCTGAAATTCAATGATGATGTCGATATGAAAGCCGCGGCCCTTGTCGAGCCGCTGACGATTGCTGTCCACGATGTGAGACGTTCGGGTCTGCAGCTGGGACAGGAAGTTTTCGTGTGCGGCGGCGGCACCATCGGCACGCTGATCGCGAAGGTGGCGGAGCTGCAGGGCGGCCATGTACTGGTCTCCGAGGCGGATGACGCAAGAATCGCCCTCTGCAGAAAGAACGGTCTGAACGTCGTGGATGCCAAAGCACCTGACTTCATGGAACAGTGCCTCGCCTTCTCCGGCGGACAGCTGTTTGACAAGGTCTTCGAGGTGACCGGCGTTGAGCCCGGCTTCAATGCCTGCCTGAGCGTCTTAAAGCCCGGCGCGACCTTTGTCCAGGTCGGTATGCCTGCAGGCACATTCAAGAATTTTGACATTAACAAAATCATCTTCAACGAGATTGACTTCCTCGGCGTGAGAAATTCCAGATCCTTAAGCATGAGCGGCGCAGTAAAGCTCGTGAACATGGGTATCATGAATGATTTCCTCCGGAACATGGTCTCCGAGATCTATCCGAAGGAACAGGCCATCGAGGCCTTCCGCCGCGCGAGAACAGACAAGACCGCACTGAAGGTGCTGATCAACTTTGGGGAGTAAGGGGGAAAGTTACATGAAGCCATTGGAAGGTATCAGGGTAGTAGATCTGGGCAGATTTGTTTCTGCGCCGTTCTGCGGCATGCTGCTCGCGGATATGGGCGCGGAGGTCATCAAGGTTGAGCGGCCCGGAAGGGGCGAGGACGCGAGAGCCCTCGGTCCGTTTATGAACGGAGAGTCCCTCTATGTGCCGACCTTTAATCGCAATAAGAAGGGTGTCACGATCCAGACCCGCAGCGCTGAAGGCATGCAGCTGCTGAAGGATCTGATTAAGGAATCGGACGTTGTGATCGAGAATTACCGTCCGGGAACCATAAAGAAAATGGGAATCAGCTATGAGGATCTGAAGGAGATCAATCCGCGGATTATCGTCGCTTCCATCTCCGGCTTCGGTCAGACAGGCCCCGACGCTCTGCGGCCTGCTTTTGACCCGGTTGCCCAGGCGGTCGGCGGTCTCTACGCCATCTCCGGCACAGAGGAATCCGGACCGGTCGCAGCCGGAACGGTCATCTCCGATCTGAGCACGGGTCTCTACACGGCTTATGCGATTCTCGCTGCGATTCTGCAGAGAAATCAGACCGGAAAAGGCCAGTATATTGACATTTCGATGGTGGACTGCATGGTCTCCATGATGCACACCTATGTCGCAAATTATTCCGCAAACGGCGTGATTCCGACCCGTCACGGCAACACGGATCCGCTCTCGGTTCCCGCGGACTGCTATAAGACAAAAGACGGCGGATATGTCGTGATGCATGCGGGCGAGGATAAGAGCTATGAGCTGTTAAAGAAGCTGATCGGCAATCCGGCCATGGACGATCCGAAGTTCGATACGCACCAGGGCCGTGTGGATTACCGCGACGAAGTGGAAGGCTATGTCCGCGAATGGTTCATGACCAAGACCGCGGCCGAGGCGGAGAAGGAGCTGGTGGAGGCCGGCATCATCACCGCACCGGTGAATGACATGGCAGGCATCTTCGCATCGGAGCAGATCCGCTTCCGCGGAGATCTGGTGGAAATGGAAGTGCCCGGCGCCGGAATGTGCACATTCCAGGGCAGCCCGCTTCACATGTCGGAGGCACCGGTGACCTATACGCGCGCGCCGAAGATCGGTGAGCACAATGACGAGATTCTCGCGCAGGTGCTCGGAAAGAGCGCGGAGGAGATCGAGGCGTATAAGGAACAGGGCACGATCTGACGATCTGATAATGCACGCCTTCACAGAAGGCGCGCGGCCTGAGCGGAACAGTGACAGGAAAGGAATGAAAATGGACTTTGTTACTTTTGAAATCAGAGAACATATCGGAATCGTGACGTTCTCCCGCCCGCCGATCAATGCAGTGAATATGCAGGCGAACGAAGAACTCACGCAGATTTTTGAAGACATCAACACGATGGACGACGTCTGGTGCGTGATCCTGCGCGCGGAAGGCAAAGGCTTCATGTCCGGAAGCGACGTCGATGACTTCGGCGCTTTCGATGACGACGGCCTGAGCCGCTATGAGGATGCGGATGTCCGCGGAATTCTGGCAGTGTACAACTGCCGCGTTCCCGTCATCTGCCAGGTGCAGGGTTATGTCATGGGACACGGGACGACGCTGGCCGCCGCGAGTGACATCATTGTCGCCGCGGACGACGCATACTTCTCCCTCCCGGAGGTGACCATCTGCGTCGTCGGCGGAACCGACGCCATCCGGATGCTGGTACCGGAGAAATATCTGCGGTACATGGCATACACCGGAAAGAAGATCAGCGTGAAGGAAATTGCAAAATACGGCAACATCCTGAAGGTTGTTCCCAGAGAGGAAGCTTTTGACGCGGCGATGGAGACCGCCCGTGAAATCACGGCAAATTACACCAAATCCGTTCAGTGTGTCAAGGCGGCCATCAATGAACTGACGAATCACGACAAGGCGAGAGACTTCTACGTAGACTGCACGTATACACATCAGCTGCTGAAGGATCCCAACCGCGAACAGGTTCTGAAGGAGCACTACGAGATGCTCGAGAAGAAAAAGGCGGCAAAGGCAGCAGCGAAGGCAGCGGAAGGGGGAAAAGCATGAAATTCGTTACAATGGAAGTGAAGGACAATATTGCCCTCGTAACATTTCAGAGAGCGCCGATCAACGCAGTCTCTCACGAGGCAAATATTGAAATTTCCGAAACCTTTGAAGGAATCAATGAGCGCGATGACATTCACTGTGTCATTTTCCGGGGCGAGGGCAAAGGCTTCATGTCCGGAAGCGACACAGGCGACTTTGACGCTTTTGACGATGAAGGCCTGAAGGTCTATGAAGATGCGGATATCCGCAGCGTCCTGGCGATCGAAAACTGCCGGGTCCCGGTCATCTGCCAGATTCAGGGCTATGTCATGGGCCTGGGCACCTGCCTGGCGGCAGCCTGTGATATGATTGTAGCATCCGATGACGCTTATTTCGGTCAGCCGGAAGTGACGATCTGCGTCTGCGGCGGCACCGGTGCGCTGCGTCAGCTGATGCCGGAGAAATTTATGCGCTACATGGCGCTGACCGGCAAGAAGATCGGCGTGCAGAAGATCGCCGAATTCGGTCAGATCTACTCCGTCGTTCCCAGAGAGCAGGCGCTGGATGAAGCTTATGCACTCGCCAGACAGATCACTGCGAATTACACCAAAGCCGTTCAGTGCGTCAAAGCGGCTATCAAAGAACTGGTGAACCGCGACAGCGAGAAGGAATACCGGATCGACTGCAAGCAGACCCATATTATGCTGAAGGATCCGAAGAGAGACGAGGTTCTCGCGGCACACAACGAGATGCTCCGCAAAAAGCGCGAGGCGAAGGAAAAGGCGAGAAGAGAGGCTGAAGGAAAGCAGTGAGTGCGGGAGACCGGTTCCGGGCGGAAATTCTCTATGATGAAGACACTGTGCGGCTGATGGATCAGACCGTGACGGACGCATACCACCCTCTGCGGAGGGTGGTATGGATCCTGATTGCCATCGCCATGATCCTGTACGGCGTGTCCGTCGGAATCGACAGCCCGCTGGGAATGCTCTTCCTCTTTGCCGGCTGCATTCTGCTTCCGTTTTCGAGGAAAATGACCAGCTACACCGGAACACGGATTCTGCGGGTCATGAAGGGCAAACAGATGCGGATGAGCTATCGGTTTGCCCAGGACGGGATCTACAGCAGGACAGCCGGATCGGAAGAAACCCGCACGCTTTACAGCGGCATCATCCGGATGATTTCCGGAGATCCGTACGTCTATCTGTTTCTGAACCGGAACCAGGCGCTGATGATTGACATCCGCACACTGACGCCGAAAGACCGGGCGGCTTTTGACCTGTTCATAAAGCAGCAGACCGGGCTGGAGTACACAGAAACACTTGGCCTCTCATCCATTCGTCTCAGCACACTGATCGACCTGTTTCAGAGCAGAAAAAAAGGAAACGGGAAGTGAAAACGTTTCAGCCAATTCTGATTTTGTGCAAATTATTCAAAATCTACTCATCCTTATTGGTAAAAAGTTAGAAGATTCCGAAAGACGGCTTGACAATTAAATGGGGTGGGAATAGAATGAAACTACCGATGGGAACGGTTTCATGAAAACAGTTTCACAAATCACCTCACAAGCACCAAAGCAACTCGTCAACACAGCAGTAAGCATTCAATGCAAATATAAGCAAATATAAAACAAAGGGGGCAATTATGAATTTCAAGAGAATCGCATCGATCGTTCTTTCCGCTACAATGATTGCAGCACTGGCAGGGTGCGGAGCACCGGCAGCAGCACCTGCAGCTCAGGAGCAGGCTGAGAAGGTCGAAGAGGCAGCAGCAGAGCAGGTTGAGGAAGTTGAAGAAGCAGTTGAAGAGGCAGTCGAAGAAGCAGCTGAGGAAATTGATTATGCAGCCATTCCCCAGTCCGTCAAGGGCGATGTTGTCACCCTGAAGTTCAACTTCGTCAAGACCTCCTCCGATCCGGAGTACGGCTGGTATGCGAAGTACTTCAACGACATTTACGAAGCAACCAATCACGAAGTCGGCTATGAGCTGTATCCTTCAGAGGCACTCGGCGGATCCGCTGACGTTCTCGAGATGGCAGCCAACGGCGAAGATGTTGTTCAGGACTGTGACTTCTCTTATGTCGCAACCTATGTTCCGGACATCGCAGTCGGCATGGCACCTTATCTGATTCAGGAGCCCGAGCAGATCGTCAAGCTCTGGAAGTCCGAAGTCGGACAGGAGTGGGAGAAGGCTCTGGAAGAGAAGGGACTTCACTTCCTGGATATCCACTATTTCGGCACACGTAACCTGATCTGCAACAAGGAAGTTCACAACAGAGCAGACATGGCCAGCCTGAAGATCCGCTGCGCAGCTACTCCGATGTGGAACGAAGTCGTCAGAGTCCTCGGCGGTAACGCAACCAACACAGCATGGTCCGAGACCTATCAGGCACTGTCCCAGGGTGTCGCTGACGGCGCTGAGTCCCCTTACGGACTGCTCTATTCCGCAAAGCTCTATGAGCCCTGCAAATACATCATCAACACCAATCACCTTGTAGCAGCTACCACTGTTGTCATGAGCCAGGCTACGTTCGAGAAGCTTTCTCCGGAAGCGCAGAAGGCACTGGATGAGGTCGCCACAAACTTCGCTGAGACCCAGATCGACAGAGTAAACGGTGTTACCGAAGAGTACAGAAAGAAGCTCGAGGACGAGGGCGTTACCTTCATCGACATCGACAAGGCTGAGTTCATCGAAGCTGCACAGGAAACTCCGAACTACTTCCCTGAGTGGTCCGAAGGACTGTATGAGAGAGTTCAGAAGGCGATCAACTGATCGGAACAGCAATTACAGCATTAATTCGATATAATCACTTATAGAATGAATCGTACCTGAAACATCGCGGGGGCAGTCCACAGCAGCTCTGTCTGCCTGGAGTGCCCCCGCATTGCTAAAACAGAGAACGGGCCAGCATACCGGGGTATAGGGGGCTGTATGAGTAAATTCGATAAAATTCTTGATAAGACGACACTGATCATCGCCAGCATCGCCTTTTCCGCGATGATCGTCATTACCACCTTCAATGTTTTCGCCAGATTTCTGTTCATGAAATCTTTTGCCTGGAGCGAAGAACTCACCTATATGTGCTTCAACTGGGCCGTGTTCTTCGGCATTTGCAACGTCTACAACAGTCAGGGACTGATCTCTATAGATTCGCTTGTAATCCGTCTGCCCAAGGATGTCCAGAGAAAATTCGCCATTGTTACATTCGCGATTGTCGCTCTTCTGAATGTGGCGCTGACGATCTGGGGCTGGCGCCTGACCTTCGGCGCATGGCAGCGCAAAACAGCGAATCTTATGATTCCGTACACTTTTATTGATATGTGTCTTCCGATCTCGACCATGATCATCTGCTATTATGCGATCCGGAACATGATCAAAGAGATAAAGGGACAGCATGTCGAGGAAGCATCACTCGATCAGAGAGTATGAAAGGAGTTAAATCATGACATTCTGGACTTTTTTCCCGCTCATATTGATGCTGGTGCTGTTCTTCCTGAACCTCCCCGTGGCATATGCAATGATCGTGGCGGGTGCAACCTACTTCCTGTTCGCGCCGAATTCCATGTCGCTGAACATGATGATGCAGAAAATGATTTCTGCCAATTCATCCTTCACCTACCTGGCAATTCCGTTCTTTATCTGCGCGGGCGTTGTCTTTGATTACGCGGGCATCACGAGCCGTCTGATGCGTCTGGCCGAGCTGCTGGTCGGCCATATCCAGGGCGGCATGGCACAGGTTAACATCCTGCTGTCCTGCATGATGGGCGGTCTGTCCGGCTCCGCAAACGCCGACGCCGCACTCGAGAGTAAAATGATCGTTCCGGAGATGGAGAAGCTCGGCTACGCCAAGGACTTCTCGACGGTCGTCACCGTTGCCTCCTCCTGTATCACACCGATCATTCCGCCCGGAATTATCCTGATTCTGTACGCCTCCGCTTCGGACAGCTCCGTTGCGAAGATGTTCTACGCGGGCTACCTTCCGGGTATTATCATCACCATTGCAATGATGGTCATGACCTATTTCATCTCCAAGAAGAGAGGCTATAAGCCGTCCAGAGAGCGCCACGCCCATATCGGTGAACTTCTCAAGGCAATCTTCAGCGGACTCCCGGCTCTGTTTGTTCCGTTCGGTCTGGTCATGGGTCTTCGTCTCGGTATGTTTACTCCCACCGAAGGCGGCGCGGTCTGTGTGGCCTATTCCCTGATCATCGGTTTCCTGGTATACAGAGAGATCAAAATCAGCGACCTTCCGAAGATCGTCAAGGAATCTGTTTTCAGCACGGCCGGCATCATGTTCATCCTTTCCGGCGCAAATGTTCTCTCGATCTATCTGACCTGGGAGCGCGTGCCGAACCTGGTATCCGAGGCGATTCTGTCTCAGATCCACACGCCGGTTGCCTTCCTGCTGATGGTGAACATTCTGCTGCTGGTCATCGGTATGTTCTTCGACGGCGGCGCAGCTATGGTCCTGCTGGCACCCCTGCTGGTACCCGCGGCGCAGAGTCTGGGCATCGACCTGATCCACTTCGGACTGGTTCTTTCCCTGAACCTGACCATCGCCGGTATGTCACCTCCGTTCGGCAACATGATGTTCGTCTCGACATCCATTACGGGAACCACCATCGCGGAATATGCCAAGGCCTGCATCCCGTATATGCTTCTGATGATCGGATGTCTTCTGTTATTCACGTATTGGCCAGGCCTCGTCATGTTCCTGCCGAACCTGCTCTCGAGATAAACATCAGCTCCACATTACCCATAAAACACGAAAAAGGCGGACTTTGTTCCGCCTTTTTCATATTTGCCGGCGAAAAGAATAAGCATTGATTTACCCCGGAAAATGTGAAATATTTTGTATAATAGAAATGTGCACACAGGGCGTATCAGATCCGCCGGAGTTTACGGCCCGGAGGCCCAGGCTATGACTTATTCGATTATCGGAATACTGGCATCCATCATCCTGCTCATCAGCAACCGGGATATTCTGTGGAAAGAGAAAGACCGGACACCGACCCGGCAGAGCTACCGCCATTTCCTGATGGGGGTGCTGGCTTACTATGTCACGGACCTGCTGTGGGGGATTCTGGAGGCGGCAGGCCTGACGGCAATCCTCTATGCGGACACGGTGGTGCACTTTGCGGCAATGGCTGCCGCAGTGATGCTGTGGACGCAGTATGTCATTGCCTATCTCGGGGGCGGATCCGCCTTTGAGAAGCGGCTGGCCCTGATCGGCAAAATCTTTTTCGCCTTCCAGATCATCGCGATCCTGATTAATTTCTTCCGTCCGATTCTGTTCAGTTTCGATGCAGACGGCGGCTATCACGCCGGTCCGGCGCGGTATGCGACGCTGGCTATACAGATCCTTATGTTTCTGCTGACTTCCGTCTATACACTGCGGATCACAGCCCGGTCGGAGGGCGCCGTCCGTTCGCGTCACCTGACCATCGGTCTGTTCGGCATCGCCATGGTCATCCTGATCGGTGTCCAGGTGTTTTACCCGCTGATGCCGTTCTACGCCATGGGCTATATGCTGGGAACGGCCGTTCTGCACAGCTACGTCCTCGAGACGGAGAAAGAGGAGTACCGGCATGAACTGGAGCGGTCTCTCGAGCGGGAAAAGCAGCAGAAGCAGGAACTGGCGGAGAACCGGGAGGCCCTGCGGGACGCTCTGGCCGCGGCCGAGCACGCCAATCAGGCCAAAACTGCCTTTCTCTCCAACATGAGTCATGAGATCCGGACGCCCATGAACGCCATCATCGGACTCAACAACATCGCCATGAACGATCCGACGGCGAGCGATAAAGTAAAGGAATATCTTGCCAAAATCGGATCTTCCGCGCAGCATCTGCTCGGAATCATCAATGACATTCTGGACATGAGCCGGATCGAATCCGGGCGGATGACGATCAAAAAGGAAGAATTCTCCTTCTCCAAAGCACTGGAGCAGGTCAACACCATTGTCAGCGGGCAGTGCAGGGAGAAAGGATTAAACTACG
>JAEEGL015997534.1_pt1 | contig 11935 bp, 8 predicted proteins | sample 9134231 | NCBI WGS metagenome assembly JAEEGL01 (sample SAMN16246548, study PRJNA631951) | gut metagenome | biome: gut microbiome; feature: rumen; material: fiber-attached | host: Bos | place: Iran: Karaj | collected 2018-10 | reverse complement strand
ATGTCTTAGGCTAAAGGACATTTTCTTTCCATTTCGGGGACAAAAGGGCCCTTGGTCCCAGGTCCATAAAAGGATCCTTTGTCCCAGGTCCATAAAAGGATCCTTTGTCCCAGGTCCATAGGATCTTCCAGACAACGCCTTCCTTCAGCGTGTCGCGCGAGTGCATCGCGAATGTGTATCGCCGACATGATCTTCGGCCGCTTCTCCCTGCTCACCGTGTCCATGCAGACATTATACCACATTGTGGCAATTTCCACCATCTGCGCCCCTTAAGATTTTTCCGCATCCAATTCTCATTTTATGGTATAATATTCCCGTTCGCTGGATTCAAGGCCATTTCCAGTGGACAAATCTGAGGCAAGACACGCTATGGCAAGATCGACATACGCACATTCGGCATACTGGTACGCCTACCACTGCGGGTGGACGCACAGCGACGCGCGCACCTACGCCGGGAAGTATCTCGACATCCACACCTACCGCCCGCGCATGGAGGAGCGGCCAGACGGAGAGTTTCGCAACAAAGACTGGTTCAAGTGGCGCAATTCCGAAAAGCGCTTCGACTCGAACTTCAACCCCCTCCTCCTCGGCGTCTGCATCGCCGCAGACATTGGCATCGCCGTCCGCGACGAAATCAGGATGCTCTCCGACCCAGTTGAGCGCGACCGCATGAAGCGCGAGCTTCTCCGCGACCTCCGCACCATCCGCCGCCCCTTCTACTACGCGCGCGAGGCCGAACGCCGCCGCAAGCTCGCCGAAGAGCGTCGCAAGGTGAAGCGCCGTCGCACCACCGCGCCGATGCCGACGGAGGAAGAAATCCTTGCCGCATGGAACGAACGCAAGGCGTCGCGAGAGGCGATAATCCGCCTTGGCGGAATGCTCCACGACCTGGAGTGCTATGTCGACAACTGCCTCAGATTCGATGAAAACGGCGACGTAGTGGGGCGAAACGGAGGGATTCGCGGCTGGCTGAAGGAGAACCTGCCGGAGCTTTCGCCGAAGTACAAGACGCTGATGCGCTACAAGGCCCTCGCCGTGCGGCTCCGCCAGGCGACGGGCACGAAAGACCCGACGCCGACCGCCGCGCTACTCGACGAGCCGCGCCACGAAGCGGTCGCCGTCGTTCTCGCAGACCCCGAACCCGTATTCTCGCATCTCTTTGCCGAACTGGAGTTCCGCATTTCCCACGACACAGTATTTCTCGACGCGCCGAAAAGGAATGCCGCAAAACAGAGATGTAAAGGCGACATGACGCCACCCGCCCAAGTCAAGCCGAAGTTGCGACAACCAACGCATCCCAAACCATTACGACGGCAACGATCAAACAGTTAAGCCGAACTTGCACGGGGTCGCAGCGCTCCGCGCAGCGACCCCGTGCAAGTTCGGCTTAGGATAAAGAAGAATGCGCCTGGTTCATGCGTACTCATCGCAAAGGCATTTATGGTGCCGATCACAGTTCCCGCAAGTCCAAGCACGGACGCGACAAAGAACGGGACAAGCGCACGCCTGAGCTCGCCTTCGTTCTTGCGCACAAGCACGACCCACAGCGCTGACCAAAGGACGGCCATTGCAATATGCACCGCCATCGAGGCTCCGAAACTTGTCCCGCTTTTGCGGTTCTGTCCCACTGCTTGATGTCATTGCCATGCGCCTTTCTCGACGACTTGCCAGAGGACGTTCTTGTCCGAGCCAATGCGACTTAGTTCGCCAGAGCCTTGCAGCGCTTTTACAAGCCGCTTGATTGAGCTTGCCGAAACCTTGAAAAGCAGCGCAAGTCTGTCCGTCTTTGCGCTCGGGAAGCTACGGCTTGACGAAGACCGCAAGGCGGCGTGCCTTGTATTCGTTCGCGTTCCCGGCAAACGTCCAGTCCGGGTGCCCCTCGGCTTTCGTCCCGATGCCGATATCCGCCGTGCCGCCTCCGTTGAAGTGGTTGTAGGCGAACACGGTCACGCCGCGCTTCGCGTCGAGCACTTGCATGCAGCCGTAGCCGCCCGGCTCGCCGGAGGCGGAATCGTTGAAGTCGTATTTGCCGTTGTCGCCCTCTGCCATCCCGGGGAAGCCCTTCGCGGTGCGATAGTTGGTGTTGAAGAACTCCACTGCGCCGCCATCGGCAAACGTCCCCTCCTCGACGGACTTGACATTCGAGCGAACCACGAGGTTTGCAACGCACCGCTGGAACGTCTCCTTGCTTGCGGCCGGCACGCCGAGTTTTACGGCGTCGTTCGAGAAGGCGTCCATCGCCGCGACGACCCAGTCCGCCGACCCGTCGCTGTGCACAAGCTCCAGGACATACGCCACCCGGGAAAATTCACCCGCGTCCGCCGCGCCGTCGAACGAATATCCGCCAAACTTCCCCGTCGGAAGGTCCGCCTCGTATATCTTGCGGAATCCGGAAAGCTCTTCGACTTTGAGCGCGTCGCCGGGGCTTGAGGCCGCGCCGTCGCGACGGTTCTCGGACGGGTCTCTCGCGTCGATCTCGAACGGCCCGAGCGGAAGCCCGGAATCGGATGAATACAAAGAGCCCTTCCACGGCCTGGACGCGAGATACCTGAGCCTGCGCGGCGCGGCGACGCCCTTTGCCGCGACCACTAGCTCCGAGCCGCCGCCGAGGTTCCCGTTGGCGCCGCGATTGAGGATCTTCGCCGGCAAGAACGGGCCCGTCGCCGCCGCGACCTCGAACCCGGCTGCCTCCGAGCGGTTTTCGTTGTACGCATACCACGCGGACGCATTGTCGAACGACATGACGAACTTGTCACCGTCGATCCGGAAGCCCTTGAGGGCCGGAGGGTCGTCGACCACGTTCTTCTGCCCGTAGTCGCGCCTGAGCGCGTGCAGCGCAAGTCTCCTCGCCACGGGCTCCTTGCAGTTCGGATGGATGTCGTCAAGGTTGCCTATGTCGCAAGTCGTCGCGATGGCTGCGTTCTTCTCCTCCGCAGCAAAGGCGGCCTGCGCGAGCTGGATGCCGAACCAGCTCCTTTGGAACGGCGCGAGCTGGACGAAATACATCTTGAGGCCCGGGTTCTCGAACTCCCTGGCCCAGCCGTCATAGAGACTGTGCATCTTGACGCGGTACGAGTCGCCGTCGCCGTTGTTGGAGCATCCCTGGTACCAGATGAACCCGCGCATCGCCATTGGCGCCCAAGCGGCGACCATTCCGTTCCACAGCGTCGTCGGCGTCTTGTTGTCGAACTTCACCGGCACCTCGAAGCCATCCCCGCAAGCGCTCGCCGGCGTCCACGGCTCGATGCGCGTGCCGCCCCAGCTAGAATCGACCACGCCTACCGGGACGCCGAGCGCGTCGTACAGCTCAAGCGCGTAGTAGAACGCGACGGCGGAGAGGTTTCGGTCCATCGTCTCCCGGAACGACTCCGGCGAGAAGTCCCTCCACTGCGCCTTCCAGCCGAGGCGCGGCACGCGAGAGCAGTTCTTCGCGTTCTTCGCGTAGCGCACGAAGGGACGCCGCGTCGTGGCGACCATCACGGCGCCGCTTCCGTCGCGGTAGCGCGGGTTGCCGCCCCATATCGGGCACTCCATGTTGCTCTGCCCGCTCGCGAACCAGACCTCGCCGACGACGACGTTCGAGAACTCCTCGGAGCCGTCTGCGCCGTTGATGCTGAGCGTCTGCGGCTCCTTGGACGCCTCCATCGGGTCTAGGGCGACGCGCCACGCGCCCTTTGCGTCGGCAGTCGCCGATTTCTTCTGCCCGGCGAACGTCACCGTCACGCACTCGCCCGGCTCTGCGACGCCCCACACTGGGACGGGCATCCCGCGCTGAAGCACCATGTTGTCCGCGAACGGCGTGGCCGAGACCGGCGCCGACGACGCAGCGCCGGCGAGCGCTGCCGCCGCAGCGGACACGGCCACTCTCATGCAGAACAGGGATGCGCGCCTGGGTGCAACGCGCGAATGCGGCTTTTCCATTGTCATGTGATGATTCCTTTCTCGATGCGATGCTGTACATTATACAATATTCTACTCCACCTTGCTTGCGGACGAAAGGGTGATTGCCACAGTGTGCCAATCTTGTCCGACCTCGCAGCCCCTCCGTGAGGGGCGCATGGCGACCTTCACGGATTCAGGCTTTTGACATTTCGGGTACGGCAACCGTCTAGCGGATGATGATGGTAACGCCGGGACGCTTGCCGACGCGGAGGGTGCCGCTGCCCGTGCCGCGCGCGAGGAACGCGAGGCTCGGGTTGGAACCGGCCTCCGCCTTCGAATATACGCCCGACGGCCGCTCAATGCCGTCGACCACCAGACACGCGACCGTCTGAGACGTGCCGTCCGCAAGGGAGAGCGTGCCGTTCGAGGGATCCGGCACCGTGAGGGTGCCGTTCGCGTTGAGCGCGCCGCTCGCGTTCGCGATGATCGTGCCGCCCGCGAGCACCACGTTCGTCGTGCCGCCCAGCGCGTTCGCCGAATTGAGCGCGAGCGTGCCCTCCTGCACCGTCGTGATGCCTGTGTACGTGTTCGCGCCGTTCAGCGTGAAGGTGAACGGCCCGGCCTTCACGAGCGAGAGCGAGCCCTCGATCCGCGCGCACGAACCGCCCCACGTGCGGTCAACGTCACCGTCCAGCGTCAGCGTGGCGGGCTTCGTGGACGAAACGTATCGCTTGTTGGGCGCGTATTGGGCGTCAGTGTTCGCTTCTTCAATCCCCGCGACCGTCAGATGGAAGCCGTCGAGGTTCAGCCGCGCGTCTGAAGGCGTCGCGTCGTCCTTGCCGAGCATGACGACGGCGTTCGTCGGGATCACGCCCGAAGCGCCAAGCCGGCACTCGCCCTGTCCAATCGACAGCGTAGAGAAGACGTTGTTCGTGTTGTAGAGGATCGCCGTGCCGGAGCCATCGCGGCTCAAGGACATGCCGGGCCGGTTGATGCGGCTGTAGCAGCGGATCTTCCCGGAACCACAAAAGACCAGGTCCCCCGCCGTGCGGATCTCGTTCGCGCCAGAAGGATCGCCCAGGTTCAAGGCCCCAGAACCGTCAACCTGGATGTATCCCGCCCCTGCGGTCCCGCTGCCCGTCTCCGCGTCCACGATGTCCCCGTACCATCCCGCCGTCGCACTGTGGCTCTGCTTGTTCAGGTACATGCGGCTCCCGCCTTCCTTTCCGTACACGAGCGACACGCCGCGGATGATCGTGGCGCCGTTCAGGAACACGTGGGGGTTTTTGTCTGGCTCGCTGCTGTGGGAGAACATGACAAGCCGTTTGGCCTTCCCCAGCGCGCTGTTGCCAGTCAAGTACATGTAGCAGTTCCCCGCGTTCTCGTCGCCACGCGAATCGAACGTCACGTCGCCCGTGAAGGTGTTGTTGCCGGAGAGCACGTGGCTGCCGTAGCGAAGGTAGGGCGATGAGTCGCCGGCGAACACGCTCGTCGACGTGTTCGTGAACGTTGCGCCGTAGGAGGTCTCAATGCTGGAGCCTTCCAGCCAGCCGCTGACGACGAGCGCGCCCGCCTCGACGGACGTCAAGCCCGTGTGCGTGTTCCGGTTGGCGAGCGTGAGGATGCCCGTCCCCAGCTTTCGGAGCGTCGTCTCGCCCGTGAGTCCGGAGGCGCTGGAGAACACGTAGTTCGACGCGGAGTCCACGATCACCGCCGACGGCGACACGTCCGCGCCAAATGCAACGGCAGGGCTGGAGCTGCCCGCGTCGCCGAACGTCACGACGTCGCCGTTCTCGAACACGGTCGGCGCGCCGTCTGAAAGCCAGTTCTCCGTCGTGTAGTCCCAGACGTTCGCCGAACCGTCGCCCTTCCACGTGATCGACCGCGCGGCGGTCGCGCTTGTCGCGACCGCCACCGCAAAAACGATTGCCGTCAATGCCCTTTTCATGTCCATGTCCTTTCTCGTGTATGATAACCTGCGCTTGCACGCGCATAGTATAGCGTAAAGACGCATTGCGTTTCCACATTCGGGTCAGGCGCAAGGATTCCATTCAGGCATCCGCATAAAAACACGCGAACCAAAGTTATATCTCCGAAAATTTCGTCGCAGTCGAAGTTGGGCTCTTCAAGGATCACGTCCTCCGGACGCATCGGACGCCGCCGCGACGCCGCGCGCCTCTGGGCCTTCGCAGGATCGCCGAGCGCAAGCCGGAACCGAACCGCGTCCAGGGTTTACGCACTTGAAAAAGAAGCCGCGTTAAGCCCATAGCGTCTGTCTTGAGAAAGTCCAGCGCCCTCAGTGTGCAAATGTGCAAGTGTGCAATCGGTCATCGGTCGTATCCCCCGGCCGACAGGCCGTCCGCGAAGCGGATGCCCTAGCAGGGGTGCAGTCCAGCACCAGCACCAGTGCTGGGAGCGTGGCCGATGCCGCCGTCTGTGATTCTATTCCATTCTTGACCTCGCCGTCAAGACGCTTGCGCCCATCATCCGCGACAGCTCGCGCGACTCGTCTATTAGTGGCGCGAGCCTCTCTTCGGGCAGATAGCCGCTTGCGCCGACGATCCTGAGCCAGCGTCTAAACCGATGAGGTACGGCTAAATGTGCCATGCAGAACAGCAGCGGACGACAATTCACAGCGACGCGATTCTCTCCGCAAGGGCGCCGTAGTCTATCTTCGAGGCGTGGCGGGGATCGCGCGGGATGCGGGCGACGACCCGAATCTCGTCACGAGGCACGCGAGCGGGGTCCAGCCGCGCGACTTCGGCGACTGCGGCCGCAGGGTCGCAGCTCTCCAGGACCAGCACCGCGCGCCCGTCCGCAGTCCGCACAACCGTTCCGCATGTACTCGACGCCAAACCCTCCAGCGCCTGTTCCACGAGCGCAGGGTAGCACCAAGCGCCGGAAGACGTCCGGAAGACGCGGTTCGCCCGCCCAAGCAGGAACAGCTTCCCTTCAACCATCCGCCCAGCATCGCCCGTACGATGGTAGATGCGCCCGCCAACGCGAATCTTGTTCGCGCGCACCGCGTCGGGGTTGCGGTAGTATGTCGTAAGCACATGGTCTCCGGCAACGCATATCTCGCCCGCCTCCCCAGAGGCCGCAAGAGCAGCCTGCCAGTCCGCCTCGGACATCTCGTGTTCGAGCTTCGCGTCAAGCCGCGCAACGGCAAGGTCCACGAAACGGTTCACCGTGCCGGCGGGGATGCCGGCCGCAAGGTCCGTTGCCGCCGCCAACTCCTCCGCCGGAATCGCCGCAATCGGCTCGACCTCCGTCGAACCGTAGACGGCGCTCACATGCGTTCCCGGGAACGCCGCGGACAGCTCGGCCGCAAACGCAGGAAAGACCGCCGCACCGCCGACATGGAGCGCCCGCAACGTCGGGATCGGATTCGCCCCGTGCGACGCCGCCTCGAGACGGCGGTAGAACGCCGGAGAACCGGCCGTCGTCCGCGAAACGGCGGAGACTCTCGAAGAGGTTGGCGTTCATCCAAGCTCCTTTGCGTAAAGCCGGTAGCGGCGGCAGACCTCTGCATGGGCGCGGTTGCCGATGTTGGAAGAAATATTGTCCTCGTGCATCAGCGCATGATACGCGAACTTGAACCCGTCTTCGTACGCCGCTTTCGCCATTCGCTCGACAAGAAGTCCGCCAAGCCCGCGGCAATCCGGATCCGGCAGCACGGCAACCGTCTTGATGACATACTCGTCCCCCGAGGCCGCATAGGCGTTCGGGAAACCGAAGACGAAGCCGACCGGCGTACCGTCCGCGCGGCGCGCGATCGCCGCATCATGCGGACGGAGCCGGCCGACGATCGGACGATACTGCGCAAAGAAGGCCTCCCGGGCGATCGGCGCATAGACAAAGTTGTTGCGGAAGCTCACGACCGACACGTCGTAGATTGCATTCAGATCGTCTTCAATGCAGTCGGGCCGGAAGTCGTAGATTGTTATCCCACGCTTCGCAAGGATGCGCGCTGCCTTCTCAAGTCTGGAGAACGAATCAGGACCTATCGGGAAACACGACGAGGTGTAGTTCGCGATGACCTCATAGCCGAGAGCTTCCCACAGCCCGCAGTAATAGGCGGGATTCATAGGTTCAAGCGGGAACCGGCACGGCGCGCCCTCGGGGAGCGCCAAGCGATAAGGCGCCCAAGTCGTGCCGTTCATCGGCCCCACCACGCGTTGGTAGCCCGCCGCACGGATACTCGCCTCGGCCGCCTTGAGAACGGCTTCCGCGCATGACAGATCGTCGACACAATCAAACGAACCGACGAGGCCCGGCGTCTCGCCGCGGTAGAAAACCTCGGGATTGGTCCAGATGGCCGCACGCGCAAGGACTGAGCCGCCGCCGTCCCGGACGATGAAGAACGGCAGGCCATCCGGCGCGCGCGCACCGCCGTACAGCGGCCCGTACAGGCGGCGCGGAAGCTCCTCGAAGATATTGCGCGTCTCCGGGGAAAGGACGATTTGTTCAACGTTTCTCATAGGCTCTCACGGAAATGAACGAAACGACAAGCGACAACACGTAGACGGGCGTCGACACCCTGAGGTCAAACCAGCCGCCGAGCTTCTCGGCGAGATTGAAACCCATGACCGTCAGGAACGGCAGCGCGGCAAGGGCCAGAACCGTGCGAATCTCCGCAAGCCGGAGCGTTTTGCTGTAGTGTATCGCAACTGCACCCGCCACCGTCATCACGCCCCACCACGGCGAATGGAGTCCGCTTGCCAGATAGACGAGCAATGTCGTCACGACGCGTCCCGAGCCCTGCATGACGCGCAGAAGGCGCATCGGTATGCATACGGCCACCAGCGCACCCGCCAGACAGACGATCTGGTGAATCATCGCATGGAGATCGGGATTCGCGTTCTTAATGAGAATCACCATCACGCCTATCGGTATCGCCAGGTTGTCCGCGCCCCCGAGCGAGACGCTTTCAAAGAGCGTTACGATGGCCCCGATCATGAAGGCGAGGATGGACGCCTCAAGCGGTGCCATGCCCATGGCGAGGAGCAGGATGTGGTGTACCAGCGCGTAGGTAACGAGGAAGAAGAAGAATGAGCCTTCGAGCGAGCGGTAGTCTTCGCCGTCCACTCGGTAGCGGAATCGGCCATACCTCTCGCCGACGAGCGCCGCCGCCGTGTCGGAAAGCGCCAGCACCAGGATCGCGATTTCGTAAAACGCGAAGCACCGGTAGAACGTCGCGAGCAGATAGCAGAGGTAAAGCGCCACGGGATGCAGGATGCCGCCGTACGAACGGCGCGTCACGTCGTCAACCGCGTGGAGCTGTCCCCGTCTGCTGAGGCGGAATATCAGCGCGAAGAACCCGCCGCATATCGCCAGCACCGACCAATGCGAATGGAAGAGCACCGGGAACAGCAGCGCCGTCACGCAGCCGCCGATATGCAGCAGCTTGCGCGACTGCTCCGGAGAGAGCGATCCGCGGCGCCGCAGGAACTCCCCGAGCCCGAAGACAGCCCCGGTCAGAAGCGCCAGCAAAAGGGCGCCGCAACACTCACGAACGAAGAACGTCCACATGGTATGCTCCGTAGAAGAACGCCTGGTTGCCCGCAAACAACCGGTCGGACAGGTCCGTCTGCCGCACAAAGGCGTCGGGCATCGCGTCCGTCAGCTTGCGCGGCAGCATCATGTTGTAGTAGGCGTACACGGCACCGGGCGCGGACCTGGACGCCAGCTCGCCCGCAGTGGCGCGGAAGAGGTCCGGCCCCATGTACTCGAAGATGTCCGAGAGATTGAAGAATCCGTACCCCTCCGGCTCGCGCGCAAGGTCGCCAGGCGCGCCCTGGACGAACTTAATCCGGTCGAGACGCGAGCGGATCGTCTCAAAGTTCTCGGCCCGCGCATAGTGCGGCAGCACGCCGTCGAAGGTTCCGAGAATCGTGTAGCGCAAGTAGGGGTTGTCGTCCGTCGGCAATTCGGACATCGCCCGCTCGGCACGCTTCCAGATCTCGCCGGAAATCGCGACAGTACGGACGTAGCGGAAGAACTCGGGGTCGCGTCCGTAGCGCCCCATCACCCACTTGTTGAAGAAAAGCTTGAAGAGAAGGCGGTAGCGGAAATTCGCCCAGGTCCTGCGGAAGAACTCCCGTCGCTCCTCGAGGCTCTTTGCTCGCAGCAGCTCCCGCCGTTCGCGCATCGTATGCGTCAGCGGCAGGACGCGGTTTGCGAAGATGTGGAAATACGACTCGAACTTTCCCGCGTCAATGACGCCGCTTTCTAGCAGACCCTGCCGGACATCATACCTCTCGCGGGCCGATTCCTCAAGTGCGTCGCGCACCTTCTCGCGATAGAGCGCCGACCGCTCGCCCGGCTGAGCGGCGGCAAATCCGAGAAAGCGCAGGAACGCATTGTGGTCTAGTGTGCGAAACGCGGCGGCCTTGAGGGCACAGAGGTCGAGCTGCGCGCGGTTGAGGTCGAATGCCGTGACAGACTTGGGGTCGCCGCAGAGGAGGGAGAACGAGTTGTCCCCAGCCGATGCAATCGAAAGGCACTTTGCATGCTCCGGCATCGCGCCGAGCAGCATTAGCGGGTCTTCCCAGCAGTTGGCGTAGCGGACGAAGTCGAACTTCGCGCGGTCTTGAATCGCCTGTGCCTTGCTCACGCCAGCTCCTTTCCGATGACGCGCACCGACCCGGCCGCGCCGTCCAATTCGACCTCGTCGCCGTCCTTCACCGCGGCAAGAAGCCCCTTCACCCCTACGGCGCACGGGATGCCGAGTTCGCGAGTGAGGATGGCGGCATGCGAGAGCACGCTCCCGCGCTCAACCAGCACGCCCTTCGCAAGCGGGAAGAGAGGGCCCCAGCCAGGGTCTGTCCGTTCCGCCACGAGAATGCAACCGGCGACGTCCGCGGCCTGCGAGAGGTCGCGGACAACGCGCGCCCTGCCGCGGACAATGCCGCGGCAGCAGCCGATTCCGGAAAGCAGCCCCCCCTCCGGCTCTTCCCCGCACGTCGATTTCCCCTGGGCTTCGACAGGCACGCCTCCGCGCGTCTCGAACCGCTCTGGCAGGGGCTGCATCTTCGCATATCCGGCAAACTGCGCGCGTCGCGCAGCCACGGCGGCGCGGAAACCCCTTGCGTCCGCGCATCCTTCGGCATAGCCGAGCACCTCGGAGAAGGTAAGGTAGAACACGTCCCTCTGAGCATCGATGAAACCGCTTGCGACGAGGCGGCCGCCGAAGGCAAGCATTATACGGCGGATGACAGCAAACAGGCGCGTCCGCTCAAAGCGCAGGTTCTCGCGGTTCGACACATAGCGCCTAGCCGCAGAACGCAGGCGGTTGAACAGGAAGAGCCGCAGCGGATGTCCGCTGAGCGCGGAAAGATCCAGGCTCGGCGGATCCGACTGGCGGGGCGGCGGGACGGAGACATAGCCGCGCAACATCTCAAGGAGCGGCTTCGGATCCATGTCGTAGGTCACGGTCTCGAGCTTCAGCTCGCCCATGCAACGGCTTCCGAATTTCCTGAGATACGAGCGCCACGCGTCCGCAAAATCAGGATGGCCGTCGACTTGCGCAAGGAATTCGCCGTCCGTCGAATTCTCAAGCCGCGCGCGAAGCGAGGAATCGCCTCTTACGATTTCAGCTAGTTCGGCAAGACGCCGCATCGGCTCGGCGGAGACGATATTGCCGACGCCGACGAGAACATCGTTTTGCATCGTACCACCAGCGTCCACACCCCATTGAATGAGCTTCTTCTTGAGAAGCCCATACGCAATCATGGCAAAAAAGTCGTTTACAAGCGGAGTACGCCAGCCGACGATGAACTCGCGTTCGAGCCCGTCATATATCCTCGCAAGCTCCGCCGCGGAACATTCTGAGAAATCAGCCGCCTCAAGTGGCGCAACAACGGCGTCGAAACGCTCGCGGAACTGCCTTACGCGTCGCGGCAAGGTAAAGGCGTAGCCAATGATGCCGCCGAGGGTCGCGAGGACGCGCAGGAACTCTGGCCGACGCGAGGGCCGTATCGTGGGCTTGTCCTTTAACGGCTCCTTGACGCCCATCATCGTCTCCATGAACGGCGCGTTGATCCGGTAACCT
>JAEEGL015594125.1_pt1 | contig 11935 bp, 12 predicted proteins | sample 9134231 | NCBI WGS metagenome assembly JAEEGL01 (sample SAMN16246548, study PRJNA631951) | gut metagenome | biome: gut microbiome; feature: rumen; material: fiber-attached | host: Bos | place: Iran: Karaj | collected 2018-10 | reverse complement strand
AGGATGGGATTCGAACCCATGCGCCCTTTCGGACAAACGGTTTTCAAGACCGCCTCGTTATGACCACTTCGATACCTCTCCAAAACCGTTTCCGTTTCGTCAACGCAAGTTAGATTCTATCATTTCACGCGTGCCATGTCAACGACTTCCTATACGGCGCCTCGCAGACTTCCTATACGTGATCACTCTCCCACGTGCTCGAGTCCCTGCCCGATAATGGAGCGTACGTGATCATCCGCCAGCGCGTAGTAGATCTGCTTCCCGTCCCTCCTGCTTCTGATCAGCCGGCTTTGTTTTAATATCTTCAGCTGGTGCGAGATTGCCGACTGCGTGATCTGCAGGGCGGTCGCGATGTCCGTCACGCATTTTTCCTCATCAAATAAGGTAAACAGGATGCGGATCCTCGTGGAATCCCCGAATACCTTGAACAGTTCCGCCAGATCGTATAATTCATTTTCATCTTTCAGTTTCATGAGAACCTCCGATTTATCAGGAAAACGATTTAACGTGCAGCCGCTTGCTTCACTCTCAGCGCACGGATCGCATTCAGCACCGCCAGTACCATCACGCCGACATCCGCAAAGATCGCCAGCCACATATTCGCAATACCGAGCGCTCCGAGGATCAGGCAGATTGCTTTTACGCCAAGCGCAAAGCCGATGTTTTCGTAAACAATGCGCATGCATTTTCCGGCGATACGGATCGCGCCCGCGATTTTGACCGGATTATCATCCATCAGCACCACGTCGGCCGCCTCGATCGCGGCATCCGACCCCAAAGCTCCCATGGCGATCCCGATGTCCGCGCGGGAAAGGACCGGCGCATCATTGATGCCGTCCCCCACAAATATCAGTTTATCCTTTTCCGCCTTGCGCGCAAGTACTTCTTCGACTTTCGTGACTTTGTCCGCAGGCAAAAGCTCGCTGAAGTACCCGTCGGCATGAAGCTCGGCGCATACGGATGCAGCCACTTTTTCGGTGTCGCCGGTCAGCATGATCGTTTCCTTCACGCCCGCTTCTTTCAGCAGACGGATCGCCTCGGCCGCTTCCGGCTTCACGATATCCGTGATCAGAATGTGCCCCGCATATTGCCCGTTGATCGCCGCGTGCACGATCGTGCCCTCATGATGGCAAAGGATATAAGGAACCCCCATGGCATCCATCAGCTTCGGATTGCCGAGCGCGACTTCCATCTGATCGACTTTGGCCACGATGCCCTGACCGCTGATCTCGCGAAGATCCTTCACGCGGTCAAAATCAAGCGCCCCGTCATATGCCTTCACGATACTTTTTGCGATCGGATGCGTACTCCTGCCTTCCACGAGCGCCGCATATTCCAGCAGTTTCTTATCTTCCAGTTCGTTATGATGCACGCCCGCGACCTCAAACACGCCTCTCGTCACGGTGCCGGTCTTATCAAACAGCACGTATTTTGCCTTGGAAAGCGCTTCGAGATAATTGGAACCCTTGATGAGGATCCCGGCTTTCGATGCGCCGCCGATCCCGGCAAAAAACGTCAGCGGAATGCTGATCACCAGCGCGCAGGGACAGCTGATGACAAGAAACGTCAGTCCTCTGTAGATCCAGTCGGCAAAAGCGCTCTCTTTTCCCATGGCCATCAGAACCAGTGGCGGCAAAATCGCCAGTGCCAGGGCACTGATACAAACAGCCGGCGTGTAGATCCTTGCGAATTTGGTGATGAAATTCTCGGATCTTGATTTTTTCGAACTTGCATTTTCAACGAGATCTAAAATCTTCGCAACCGTTGATTCCCCGAATTCGCGATTGGTCCGAATCTTCAGAATGCCCGAGAGATTCACGCAGCCGCTGATGACCGTATCGCCCGCTCTCACGCTCTTTGGAACGCTCTCTCCGGTCAGCGCCGCCGTATGCAAAGTCGAATCGCCTTCTTCGATCACGCCGTCAATCGGGATCTTTTCGCCGGGATGCACCTCGATGAGCGATCCGGCAGGGACCTCATCGGGATCGACCTTTGAAACACCGTAGGCAGTAACCAGGTTCGCATAGTCCGGACGGATATCCATGAGCTCGGAAATGTTCCGGCGGCTCTTCCCGACCGCGTAGGACTGGAACAGTTCGCCGATCTGGTAAAAGAGCATGACCGCGACAGCTTCCCGGTATTCGCCAAGTGCCATGGCACCGATCGTAGCGACCGCCATCAGGAAATTCTCATCCAGTACCTGTCTGTTTAAGATTCCCTTTCCGGCCTTTTTCAGGATGTCATAGCCGATCACAAAATACGGGATCAAATAGAGCACAAACCAAAGTGCATTTTTCCATGTTGCGATCTTTGATGCATCGATCAGGTTGTCCGTGCATCTTGTCAGGATTTCCAATATGATCGCCAGGATCGCCGCAATGATGATCCTGATCAAGACTTTTTTCTGTTTCTTTGTCATGTCTTTGCCTTTCCTGCTGCCTTCTGCGCTTACCGCGAAGTGCAGATTCCATCAAATGAAGATCTCGCAGTCATCTTCCACTTTCTTGCAGTTCTTCAAAACGGTCTTCATGACTGTGCCTTCGTCCGCACCTTCTGCAAAGTCAACGATCATCTTCAGCGCCATGAAATTCACGGTGCAGTCAGCAACACCTTCTGTCTTCTTCGCTGCTTCTTCCATTTTGTTGGCGCAGTTTGCGCAGTCCACTTCGATCTTGTAGGTTTTCTTCATGATTTTGCCCTCTCTTTTTATTTTTATATATGAGCATTTATTCATATGTTCAATTATCATTATATACAAAAGGGAAAGGATGTCAACCCCTTTCCCCGATCATTCAATCCTGCTTGTTTTTTCGCCTCAATCTGCAAAATTTTTGACTCGTTTTTGAGAAACATGGATTGCGGTCAACACATGAACGCTGAGCTGATGACTCAGGATGAAAAAGTGTGAATTACGGTCAACGAAAAAGAACTAAGCGGATGACTTAGAATAGAAAAACACGGATTGCAGTCAACACAAGAGAACTGATCGGATGACCCGGAATGGAAAAACACAAATTACAGTCAAAGCAAGAGAACTGATCGGATGACCCGGAATGGAAAAACGCAAATTACAGTCAAAGCAAGAGAGTTAAACCGATGACTCATTTTGAGGAAATAGGAATTTCAGTCAACTCAGGAGAAACACTTATGTAAAAAGGAAATTTCTATACAGACATCAGCGCTTCTGCGATCTTCATGTCCTCAGGCGTGGTGATCTTGATGTTGCGGTAGCTGCCCTCAACAAGCTTAACCTTCAGCGATCCGAAGGTTTCCATGACCATGGCGTCATCGGTGATATGAAGCCCGCTTCCCGGTCTACAGGCAGCCGGCGCCCCCGCAGATTCCGATGTCTCTGCTTCCAACAGTTTCTCATACGCCTCGCGGATCGGCCGGTACGCAAACGTCTGCGGCGTCTGCATCTGCCAGACCAGATTCCGGTCGGGCGTGGAAATGGCAAATCCGTCCGCATCCGCGATCTTCACCGTATCTTTGACCGGCATCGCGGCGATCGCGGTCCCGTATCCGCAAACGGCGTCAAACAGCCGCGCAAGCATCGCCTCATCAACAAACGGTCTTGCGCCGTCATGAATAAACACATAGTCGCAATCCACCGCGCGCAGACCGCACGCGACCGAATGGTAGCGTTCCTTACCGCCCGCAACGATCTGCTTCACTTTGTGAAAATCAAACCGTTCCACGATCTCCTTCCGGCAGTATTCGATCTCGTTTTCAGCCGCGACGATCACAATATCGTCCACGAAACTCTTCTCAAATGTCTGCAGAGAATAGAAAAGAACCGGCTTCCCCAAAAGCGGCAGATACTGCTTGGAGATTTCCGATCCCATGCGTGTTCCTTTGCCTGCTGCCAGCACGATCGCGGCACAGCGTTTCCCGTTCTTCATAAAGCGTTCTCCATAAAGAGGAATCCCGGCTCATGCAAATTCACTTCGTGAATGAGCCGGTGTTACGCGTTAAGTCTTCATACGCGACTTAACGCAAACCAAGCGGCAGATTCGGCACCGCGTTCAACGTCAGGTCACTTCTTACCCCTTTTTTGTATTCATAGTAGCCGGCCACGGCGATCATGGCCGCGTTGTCCGTGCAGAATACAGGGGAGGGATAGTAAAAATCAATTTGATTTTGCCTGCAGGCTTCGACCATGGCAGCGCGAAGTGCGGAGTTTGCCGCAACGCCGCCGGCGATCGCAAACTTCCTGCAGCCGCGTTCCCTGCAAGCCTCCATCGAATGTTCCACCAGAACATCCACGACCGCTTTCTGGAAGGATGCCGCCACATCCGGAACGCATATGGTCTCGCCCTTCATCTCGCAGCCGTTCAAGTAGTTGAGCACGGCTGATTTTAACCCGCTGAAACTGAAATCATAGATCGAACCCTCGACTTTGGCGCGGGGGAATGTGATCGCATCAGGATTGCCCTCTTTGGCGGTTTTGTCGATCTTCGGACCGCCGGGATAACCGAGTCCGATCGCGCGCGCGACTTTGTCAAAAGCCTCTCCCGCGGCGTCATCCCTGGTCCGTCCCAAAATCTCATAGACCCCGTAATCCACTACATTGACCAGGTGCGTGTGGCCGCCCGATACAACGAGCGACAAAAAAGGCGGTTCCAGATCCGGATGCTCGATGTAATTGGCGCTGATATGCCCCTCGATATGGTGTACGCCGATGAGATCGATGCCCGTCGCAAAGCTGATGGCTTTGGCTTCCGCGACGCCGACCAAAAGCGCGCCCACAAGCCCCGGCCCGTAGGTCACAGCGATGGCATCGATATCGGACAGCTGCACATCCGCCTCGGACAGCGCCTGTCTGATCACCTGATTGATGCGCTCCGTATGCTTCCTCGACGCGATCTCCGGGACCACGCCGCCGTACAATGTATGAATGTCGATCTGGGAAGAGATCACGTTAGACAAAACAATGCGGCCATTTACAACGGCCGCCGCAGTCTCATCACACGAACTCTCGATCCCTAAGATCAGTAAATCTTCCTTCATCTTATCCTCTGCTGCAATCCCGAAGGATGCTATTTCTGTTCGCCGGACCCCCGGCGGATCCATGTTAATTCTGCCCGCTGACGATCTCCGGTGTCTCCTCGATCACTCTCCATCCGAAGATCTTCCAGTGCCCCTGCGGATCCTTTCTGAGCAGGTACTCCTCTTTGCTGGTGTTGAACGCATGGTTGGTCTTGATCGTGTAGACCGCCATCAGATGCGCCCACTTGTCACCCTTGAAATCGTGATAATCCACATCGGACGCGCTCGCCACGGAGAAACTCGAAATGGTCCGCTTCTCTTCCTTATAATTGGCAATGACCGTCCGCAGGTTCATCAGATACTGGTCATCCGTCTGGTTGGCGCGCAGCTCGTCGTCAAAGAGCTTCCGCGACTGCTCTGCCAGCATCACCAGCTGGTCTTCCGTGTATTCCTCGCCGTAGAAGCAGCGCGTGATCTCGCTGTACATCTTCACGACTTCCTTTGGCGTCGCCGGGTAATTCTTGGACAGATCCCGGTCGAGCACCTCTTCCACCGCCGTCCTTGAGAGATTGCTCTCATCCCTCTTGCTCCCGCGGTTGGAAACCAAAATAAACGCCCCGATGATCAGCAGCGCCAAAGTCAGCAGCACTATGAAATTTTTCAGGTTGCGCTTATCCATGTTCTTCCCTGAATCCGTTTATTCATCAATAAACACCAAGTCCACGCTCCTGCCATCCTTGCAGGTGTGGGTGTTGGCAAAGATTTTTCTGACCTCATCCCGGTACTCTCTCGGGTTTGGCATGGACGGGCTGTAATGCGTCAGCCACAGCTCGGCCACATTCGCGGCTTTGGCAAGTTTCGCCGCCTCGTAAAACGTCATGTGTTTATGCTCTTTTGCCTTCTCTTCCATCCCGGGTTCGCCATACATCCCCTCGCAGATGAAAAGATCGGCGCCCGCGGCATGTTCTGCGATCGCATCCACCGGCCGCGTGTCGGTGCAGTACGTTAGCTTGATCCCTTTTCTCGGCGGTCCGAGCACCATGTCCGGCGTAAAAATCACACCGTTCTCTTCCATGGTCTCGCCCTTTTGCAGCGGATTCCAGAACTTTAACGGAATGTTCAGTTCCTTCGCCCGATCCGCGTCAAACTTCCCCGCGCGGTCGATGATCATGTTGTAAGCGTAGCAGACCATGTTGTGCTGCACGCGGAACGCTTCCAAGCGGAATCCGTCAAAATCGATCGTTTCGAAGTTCTCGCAAAGTTCCACAAACTTTATCTCAAACGGCAGTTCCGGCGCGATCGTGCGAAGCGCGGTAACGACTCTTGCAAGACCTTTGGGTCCGATCATCGTGACCGGCTCCGTGCGTTCCGCATTTCCCATGGAAAGCAAGAGTCCCGGAAGCCCGCTGATATGGTCCGCGTGGTAGTGCGTAAAACAGATGATATCGATCGGTTTGGGGCTCCAGCCCTTTTCCTTCATCGCGATCTGCGTACCCTCGCCGCAGTCGATCAGAATACTGCCGCCGTTATATCGCATCATGCAGGAAGTAAGCCATCTGCGGGGCATCGGCATCATGCCGCCCGTACCCAGCAAGCATACGTCTAACATTTTATCTCCTCCACATGATCAGGGCGTCTTCTCTCGGGCGCTCGTAAAAGTTCGGCCGGACACCCGCAGATTCAAATCCGAGGCTCTCATACAGTTTGATCGCCGCCTCATTGCTCACCCTGACTTCGAGGGTAAACGCGTTTGCGCCCAGTTTTTCTCCTTCGATCAGTAGCTGCTTTATCAGCTGTCTGCCAAGTCCCTGTCTTCTGTATGGTTCAAGGATCGCCACGTTTGTGATCTCGGCATCGCCGAGGATGTTGCGAAGTCCCGCGCCGCCAACGATCTTGCCGTCCGTTTCCACGACAAGGTAGGTCATGTTGTCCCGCCGGATCATGTCGCGAAAATCATCCGGGGCCCAAGGCATCGAAAACGTTGCTTCCTCGATCGCCGATACCGCCTCGATGTCTTCATCAAGCATGGGGCGGATCCTGAAATCAGCGCCCATCACGCCTGCCCCTTCGCCGTGGCATCGCACTTTCCGCCGCCTTCCGGACCCGCAGTTTCGCAAGCAGCCTCTTTCGCCGCGGCTTCCCGCTCGGCCTGCGATTTTCGAAGGTATTCCGGGCGGTGCTCATCGGCCGATTCCGTGATCCCGCGCTTATAGTATTCCATCGCGAGTACCCCGAGCGCGGCCGCGCGCTGTCTGTTCATATGCGCCGGCGCAAACGAATACGGGATCTTCATGCACTCTTCTATCTGCGCCTGATACACGGGACAGCCGTCACCCAAAAACAGAACCGGACCGTCCATCCCATTCAAAATATCCATCAGTTCCGCAATACCGATCGCGCACTGCTCTTTGACGATCTCCCATTGCGTGCCCTGAAACCTGTAAATGCCGGTATATACCTGCTCGCGCCTGGCATCCATGATCGGGCAGATAAGGCCCGCATACCCCCAGGCATTGTAGCTTAGCGCATCCACGGTCCCGACAGGGATCACCGGTTTTTCCAGTGCCAGCCCCAGTCCTTTGACGGTTGCTGAGCCGATCCGAAGGCCGGTAAAAGAGCCGGGTCCTTTTGCGACCGCGATCGCATCGATCGATGCAAGATCAAGGTCTGTCATCTTCTTAATCTCATCCAGCATCGGCACCAGCGTCTGCGAATGCGTCATTTTATTGTTTACCGAATACTCCGCGATCACCACATCGTCCTCAAGCAGGGCGACGCTTGCGACCAGTCCCGAAGAATCGATCGAAAGTATCTTCATGATCTTATGCTCTGATTTTCATCTATTTCGATCAGGCGGTAATCCATGCCTTTTGCAAGATCCTTTTTGATCGTGATCCGATGCGCCGTCTTTGGAATGATCTCTTCGATCAGGTCCGCCCATTCCACCATGCACACACCGTTTCCGAAAAAGCAGTCCTCATACCCGATCTCGTCCATCTCTTCCACATCGCCGATGCGGTAGACGTCAAAATGATAGAACGGCAGGCGCCCCTGATCATAAATCTGTAAAATCGTAAACGTCGGGCTGTTCACCGGACCTTCAATTCCAAGGCCCGCCGCAAAACCCTGCGTGAAAACGGTTTTGCCAACGCCAAGGTCCCCGATCAGCGTATAAATGTCGCCGCCTTTTGCATCCTTAGCGAGCGATTTTGCCAGTTCAAATGTTTCCTGACTGCTACCTGTTTCGTAAATCATCCGCTACACCCGCAGGTTCACTTTCTTTGGATCCATGTGGGTGCTGATCATCTCGATCACCGCCACTTCCTGCTCGCCAAGATCCGCTCTCGGAAACAGCGAAGCCGTGTTTTTGCTCGTATAAAGGATCAGGTTCTTGCTCGTGCAGACCGCCTTGTGCACGGACTCCCATGGCTGCGAATCCACCTGCTCGCCCACGTGCACCTCGATCCCTTCATCGCTCAGCACATAATGCAGCGCATCCTGAAACGCCGGCTGCAGCTTGATCTGGCGTCTCGCATTGATCAACAGTGCCACCGGCAGGTACAGCAGGATGACCACGCCGCAGATCAGATACAGCCACTTGTGCGGATCGGTCACGACAAACCCGATGATAAAAAGCACGCCGGCCATCCCGCCAAGAATGCCCTGCATGCCGTGATAGGTATGATAAAGCATGTAATCATACAACTTGCTGACTGTCATTTTTACGTCAAATTCAATCTTCATACGGGCTCCCGCGTTTTCCTCCGGCCGTTTGCATAAACATTTCCGGATCCGTTCGATATCTTGTGTATGAGTGTGATTTTGACGCTAGATATTGTATATCGTACACATACTCATACATAATACATTATATACGATGTTCAGTTGCTTCGCAAGGTATCCTCGGCCGCCTTATGGATCATGGGGCTTAAGCGTTTATACAGCAAAAACGTCAGCACGGAGATCGCCACGCCCTTGATCAGATTGAAGGGCGCCACGCAGAAGCAGACGAACGTCGTCACGTCTTTGATCCCGCCGTTGACGGCCGTTCCCATCGCAATGATCTCGTTCAGGTCCATATGGAACAGCGCGGCAAACGTCGGCAAGAGATAGACCGCGTTAAAGATCGTGCCGAATACGGTCATCAGCACAATCCCTGCGCCCATCCCGATGAGCGCGCTCTTTCTGCTTTTTTTGATGTGATAGATGATTGATGCCGGCAAAATCAACATGATCCCGACAACGAAATTGGCGAGTTCGCCGACAAACGCCGTGCTCGTGCCTTTGATCAGAAGCTTTAAGAAGATCTTCAAAAACTCGGCGATCACGCCGGCCATCGGTCCGTAGGCAAAGCCGCAGATCAGCACCGGCAGTTCACTGAAGTCTAACTTGTAAAATCCCGGCGCGATAAACAGCAGCGGAAATTCCAGCACCATCAGCACCGCCGAGATCGCGGAAAAGATACCGATAAACACGGTCCTCCTCACACGGATGCGCTCGTCATTACGAAAGCCGATGCACCTTTCGACGATCTTTGCCAAAATGACGGCAACGATCACGATCGCGAGGCTCACGAGAAGAAACGACCAGTTCTCTTTTGCATTTTGCAGCAGTTCACTCATTTTTTATCCTCCTTTAAGGCGTGCCCGCATGGGCAACAAAAAAGATACCTGCAAGATCAGTCTTACAGGCATCTTAAAAAGTCAAAGCAAATCCATGCATCGTTTTTAAGAAATCTTCTCTCATCCAGACTGTCACTGTCGGCTCCGGAATGATACCGGATCAGCAGCCTTTCGGCTGTTCGCGGGCTAAACCGCCGGTCGGGAATCGCACCCTGCCCCGAAGACATCTCTATGCGTTTGTTACCTTAGCATACTAACCCATCCGTGCGGCAAAATCAAGTGCCCGGGATGCGGTTTCTGCGCAAGTCTCCGTTCTACAGTTTCATCGTCAGCGAGATCCGTTTCTTCTCCGGATCGACATTTAATACCTTTACTTCCACGATGTCGCCGACAGAGACCACTTCGAGCGGGTGTTTGATGTATTTCTCACACATCTGCGAGATATGCACCAGGCCGTCCTGATGCACGCCGATATCCACAAACGCGCCAAAATCGATCACGTTTCGGACCGTCCCCTTTAAGATCATGCCCGGTTTTAAGTCTTCCATATCGAGCACATCCGAGCGTAAGATCGGGCGCGGCATGTCTTCTCTCGGGTCCCTTGCGGGCTTCTCGAGTTCTTTTAAGATGTCGTCGAGTGTGATCTCGCCGATCCCGAGTTCTTCGGCAAGATGCTTTTTATCGGGGATCTTTCCCGAGAGGGATTTCCCGGTACTACCACTGCTCTTTGTATCGGGGGCAGCATTTTCCCCGTGCACGGCCGACTTCAGATCTTCCGCCCCAAGTCCCAGCTTCGCAAGCAGCTTCGTTGCCGCATCATACGATTCCGGATGCACCGCCGTTGCATCCAATGGGTTATCGCCGTCCGTGATCCGAAGAAAACCGGCACACTGCTCATAAGCCTTCGGTCCGAGCTTTGCCACCTTCAAAAGCTGCTTCCGGTTTGTAAACGCCCCGTTGGCCTCGCGGTAATCGATGATGTTCTTTGCAAGCGTCTTGTTGATCCCCGAGATATAGGAAAGCAACGCGGAGGACGCCGTATTTAAGTCCACGCCGACGCGGTTCACGCAGTTTTCGACCACACCGCCCAGCGCCTCCGACAATTTCTTCTGGTTCATGTCATGCTGGTACTGTCCGACGCCAATCGACTTTGGGTCGATCTTGACCAGTTCCGCCAAAGGATCCTGGATCCTTCTTGCGATCGATGCCGCCGAGCGCTGTCCGACATCAAACTGCGGGAATTCCTCCGTCGCCAGTTTGCTCGCGGAATATACCGACGCGCCCGCCTCGTTGACGATCACGTATTCGACTTTCGTGTCCAGTTCTTTTAACAGATCCACGATCACGGCTTCCGATTCTCTCGAGGCCGTGCCGTTTCCGACAGAGATCAGCGTGATCTTATACTTTTTGATCAGGCTTTTTAATTCCGCCTTGGCTTCCGCGACCTTATTCTGCGGCGGTGTCGGAAAGATCACGCGCGTGTCCACGACTTTTCCGGTCTCATCCACAACCGCTAACTTGCAGCCCGTACGGAACGCGGGATCCCAGCCAAGCACCACATGCCCCGCTACCGGCGGCTGCATTAAGAGCTGCTCGAGGTTTTTGCCAAAGACAGAGATCGCCCCGTCTTCCGCTTTTTCCGTCAGTTCATTCCGGATATCGCGCTCAATGCCCGGCGCGATCAGGCGGTCGTAGCTGTCTTCGATCGTGCGCCCAAGCACTTCGGCATAGGCATCCGCAGTGATCACCTGCTTTTCCAAATACTGCAGGATCCGCTCCTCCGGTGCTTCGATCGAAACGCGCAGCACCCCTTCGGCCTCGCCGCGGTTGATCGCAAGCACCCTGTGCCCCGCGATCTTTTTCACGGGCTCGTCGAAATCATAATACATTTCATAAACCGACTTTTGGTCGGTATCTTTTGCCGTATCCTTCGCCTTAGTTACGATCCGCCCTTCCTCATAGGTTGCCTTGCGGATCCATGTGCGGTACTTCGCATCATCCGAGATCTCTTCCGCAATGATATCGCAGGCATAGCCGATCGCCTCTTCCACAGTCGAAACTTCCTTTTCCGGATCGATATATGCCTGTGCTGCCTCAGCTAAAGACACCGAAGGATCCTGCGCCATGAGGACCTTTGCAAGGCCTTCCAGCCCCTTCTCTTTTGCGATCGTCGCTCTGGTACGGCGTTTCGGCCGGTAGGGACGGTAGAGATCATCAACCGCCACCAGTGTTTTGGCAGCAAGGATCGCAGCGCGCAGCTCCTGCGTCAACAGCCCCTGCTCCTCGATACTGCCAAGCACCTGTTCCTTCTTCTCCTCGAGGTT
>JAEEGL013297869.1_pt1 | contig 11935 bp, 8 predicted proteins | sample 9134231 | NCBI WGS metagenome assembly JAEEGL01 (sample SAMN16246548, study PRJNA631951) | gut metagenome | biome: gut microbiome; feature: rumen; material: fiber-attached | host: Bos | place: Iran: Karaj | collected 2018-10 | reverse complement strand
ATAGTCTTTTGGATATGATAAAAGATATTAAAGCCTTGGAACCCAGAACTTTGATTTGTATGTTTGAAACCACTTTTGCCGGTCTTGACCGTTTTGGAAATAGTTTTGTGAACAAAGGCGGAACGGTTTGGAGTAATGCGCATTTTCCGGTTGTCAGCGACAATTCTACGTGTTTGCTTTATGCCTCAGGCGGTCAGCAGTACAATCCCGTCGTGGAGGCAACTTCGCACGGAATGTTTACTCATTATCTTTTGACGGCTATGCAGACTTTTGGTAAAAACCGTATAACTCTTGATATGAAAATACTTTACGATTTTATTTATCAGAGAATGGACAAAGAGTCTGTAAAAAAGGGTATAAGTGTTTTTCCCAGAATTGATTGCAACAATAAAGACGGTATTAAATTATTGAAATAAACCATCCAAAAAAATGAAGAGAATCTATTTTTTTGTTTTAACATTACTTATTTGCCTCAATGAGGTTTTTGCACAAAAAGTCGGATTAGTTTTAAGCGGCGGTGGTGCTAAAGGTTTGGCTCATATCGGCGTTCTTAAAGCTTTGGAAGAGCAAGGAATCCCGATTGATTATATAACAGGAACTTCTATGGGTTCGATTATCGGAGCTTTGTATGCCTCCGGTTATAATACGGACCAGATGACTGAAATTTTTAATTCCAATGATTTTAAAAAATGGCTTTCCGGAGAGACTGCCGATGAATTGAAATATTTTTATAAACAGGATGATCCAACCTCGGAATGGTTTAAACTTAGAATGGCGGTTGATTCCGTCTTAAAAATTTATCTTCCCACCAATATTATTTCTTCGCATCAAATGGATTTCGCATTTGAGGAAATAATGGGTCCGGCGGCTGCGGCTGCGGGTTATAATTTTGACTCTTTGATGGTGCCTTTTCGTTGTGTGGCTTCCGATGTTTACAAAAAGCGATCCGTTATTTTCAGAAACGGTCATTTGAGTACGGCTGTACGTTCTTCGATGGCTATTCCGCTTTATTTTAGACCTGTGATTTTTCAGGGAAGTCTGCTTTTTGACGGTGGTATTTACAACAATTGTCCGATTGACGTTATGGAAAATGATTTTAATCCCGATATTATTCTTGGCGTTCAGGTCAGCACTAACAACGAAAAACCTAAGGAGGACGATTTGATTAGTCAAATCGAAAATATGGTTATGGACCCAAGCAATTATGTAATTCCTCAAGGCAAAGGTATTATGATTGTGCCGGATGTCCTAAATCACAGCACTTTGGATTTTGCGCCTTGTGAAGATTTAATCCGCCGCGGTTACGATGCCGTTTATGAAAAAATAGATTCTATTAAAGCCTTGATTAAAAGGCACGTAACCGATGAACAATATTTTGAGCGCAGAAGTAATTTCAAAGCCAAAATTCATCCTTTGGTTTTTGACAGTTTTTCCATTTCGGGTACGGGACTTAAAAATTCTCATTCAAAATATATTTTGGCATCTTTCAAGGATTTCAAGCATGATACTCTTTCGCTTGCAAACATGAAACGTGAATTTTATAAAATAGCTGCCGATATAACTTTGGACAGAATTTATCCTACAACGAATTACGATCCTAATGTTGAAAGATACGGTCTTGACCTTGAACTTACAAGACGTAAAACCCTTTGCGCTAAAATTGGTGGAAATATCTCAACTTCAGCCAATTGCGAAGGCTTTTTGGAATTGGAAAAACTTTTTTGCGCATATATTCCCACTGTTGTAAGAGTAAACGGTTATTTCGGAAGATTTTATACCTCGGGTATGGCTCAGATGAAAGCATATTTCCCCTCTCCTGAGTTCTCGTTTGAAACTGCCGTTCAACTTAACCGTTACAATTATGTGGAGGCTGACCCGGATGTTTTCTTTATTGACACCAGAAGTCCGATGTGTATTAAAAACGATTTTGAATATTATGCTAATTTTATTTTGCCTGTTATGATGGCGGGTAAATTCTCTTTTGGAACCTCTTTAGGACGTTTTTCTGAGCAGTATAATATTTCACCTGTTTATTTGTCTTCCAATCAGTTAGATAAGACGACTTTGAATTATAACGGTTATCATGTAACTTATCAGCGTCAAACCTTGGATCATGTTACGATGCCGGGAAAAGGAACGAATTTTATGTTGAAATTAAAATACGCAAAAGCAAGGGAAAAATTTATTCCCGGAAGTGATTTTACCGGTGAAAAAAGTGATTATTTGCCCGAAAAGAGAAATTTTTTTGATATTTATATTTCTTACGAAAATTATTCTTTTGGCAGCAAAAATCATAAATTCAGTTTTCCGTTTTCGGTGGAACTCAATTTAAGCAAGCATGACGAATTGCACAATTCTATGGCAACGCTGCTTACAACTAACGCTTTCCGTCCTACCGATTATACCAAAACAATGCTTTTTGAGGATTATCGTGCTTCAAAATATGCTGCAGGAAGTCTTGGTGTATTGTACAGATTTACAGAGGATTTCACTTTTAGAATTGCGGGTTACGCTTTTGAACCGTACAAAAAGGATTTCCTTATTGTTAACGAAGAAAAAAATACTTACGAATATGAAAAACGTGGAAAATTTGACGGTTTCAAATATTTCTTCAACGCTGCACTTTCGTATCAAACGTTTATCGGACCTTTGGCCTTTACTGTAAGATACGAGCCTGAAGGCAAAAGTCATTTTTATTATATGTTCAACCTCGGATTTATGATTTATAATAAATCTTGGTGGGACAGAAACTAAACGAGTATTGAAGAATTGAAAAAGTCGGGATTTTTCTCAAACGCTGAGCCGATGACAGTGATGTCGGCTCCGGCGTTAAAGGCTTTTTCAATATCTTGCATACTGCGCAAACCTCCGCCTGTGATTATCGGCAGCGATACGCAATCTCTGACAGCTGAAATCATTTCTTTTCTAATTGGATTTTCAGCACCGCTTCCTGCCTCAAGGTAAAGACATTTTAAACCTAAAAATTCGCCTGCAACTGCTGTTGCCGCAGCTAAATCGGGTTTGTCTTTCGGTATTGGCATCGTATTGCTGATGTATTGAACGGAAGTAATTTTGCCACCGTCAATCAAAATATAACCTGTCGGAATAATCTCTAATCCCGTTTTTTTTATTTTAAAAGCCGTTCTGACGTGTTCACCGATTAAATATTCGGAATTTCTGCCCGAAATTAAACTCAAATACAAAAGTGCGTCAGCCTCTTTTACAACTTGTGAACCCGAGCCGGGAAACAAAATAACGGGTTTTTCCGTGGATTGTTTCAATGCTGAAATTATTTCTTCAACCGGATTATTAACAAGACTACCGCCTGCTAAAATTATTTCAGCAGGAGATTTTTCTATGATTTCACCGTAACGTAACGCCGTTTCTAAAGTTAATTTGTCGGGATCTAACAAAACGGCAATGCGCTTTTTGTCCCGTGAAAAATATTTTTGATATATTGTCATCCTAAAAAAAACTAAAAAAATTATTCAGCGCACCATGCCGTCATGTAGCCGTCAAATTCGTTGTAATGAATGGTGAATTTTTTCTCTAAATCGCCTTGCATGATTTTGCCGGGGACTTTGCCGCATGAAAGATAATCAAAGGTTTCAAGACGGAAATTGTCTTTGAAATCAAAATCCTTTATATTGAAAGCTTTGTACATAGCCTCTTTAGCGCACCAATTAACATAAAGACTTTGGATTTTGTTGTCAGGTTTAAGTCCGCTGATTTCGGATTTTTCCATGAATTTGTGTTCTATTTTCAAAATCCTTAAATTCATTTTTTCGATGTCAAGACCTATATGATTTTTGTCGGAAATCATAACACCCGCCATGTCGTAACTATGTGTTATAGATATATTGAAACCATTTTTGATATAGGGTTTGCCCGAGTCGTAATAAAAAACTTCAGCGTGCTGACCGAGTAGTTTTTGAATCAAAAGTCTGCTTGCAAGCCATTCGCAACGTCTTCTCTCATGCGTTAAATCCTTGTATTGAGTCAATTCTCTTGCATTCAAGGAGTCTTTTAACATCGAAAAAAGTTCTGCGCTTTCTTCCTCGATTTTCCAAAAACCGATGATATTATTTTCTGATTTTATTGTTTTGTCCAAAAATGCCATAATATTATTTCCATTGCAAAGTTTCAAAAATTTGTTTTATGTCTTCCCGTATGAAATTTACAGCCGGCAAAAGCGAATCTTTGTTAGGAGAACTGTTAAAATAAAGCGAACCCCTGAGAAAATGTTTCGTGCTGTCGGTCAAATAAAACTGCACGGGACTTGCTACGTTGCCTTTGAGATTGTACATAAGACCGTAAACCCTTGTAGAGTCGTTGTAATACGATATTTTTTCGATTGCATCGGCTTTTACGGTGTGTTTGTAGGCAAGTGTATGCGAATCCTCAATCAGAGTATCGAGATTGTTGTTAAGAAAAGTGAACGTAATATGAATTTTGGCGTTCATGCCTTTGAAAACAATATTGGTCCAATATTTTTCGGCTCCTCTTGAGTTTTCTTTTTCCATAATGCAATAATTCGGCATCGCAAAACTATACGGCAAATCCAATGAATCATAAATCGAATATTCTTTTTCAGGAAACGTTATCCTAAAATAACCTCTTGGTTTTGGCGTCGGCTTGTGCGAACACGAAAACAGCATGAAAATCGTAAAAACTGTTATAAAAATTTGTATGTGTTTTTTCATTGTTCTTCTTCTTTGGGATTAGAAATAATTTTAACGCTTATTTTTTCGATGCGTCTGTTGTTGAATGCTTCGGTTATGAATACTAAATTCTTGTACGGAATTTTTTCGCCTAATTGCGGAAATTCACCGCGCATTTCCAAAAGTACTCCTGCTAAGGATTCTGCATCGCCTTTCACGCCTTGAAAAAAATCATCGTCCAAATTCAGCGTTTTGTAAAAATCGCTTAACATGATTTTGCCGTCGAAAATATAATGCGTTTCACTTATTTTCTTAAACATTATTTCGTCGTTGTCGTCGAACTCGTCAGAAATCTCGCCTACGATTTCCTCCAAAATATCCTGCATTGTTATCAACCCCGAAATGCCGCCGTACTCGTTTGAAACGACTGCCATGTGGATTTTTTTCTGTTGAAAAACTTTTAACAAGTCAGAAATTTTTTTGTTTTCCGATACGTAACTTATTTTTTTTACAAGTCTTGTCCAATCAAAGCTATCGTCCATGGAAATATATTTCAACAAATCCTTGACGTAAATTATGCCGTAAATATTGTCGGGCGTTTTTTCAAAGACAGGAATTCTTGAAAAATTGGATTCTACAACGAGTTTTTTTAAGGCAGAATATTTTTCGTTTTGTTCTATTGCAACAATATCGTGCCTTGGTGTCATAATCTCTTTTACTTGAGTATCACCGAATTGAAGAATATTTTTAAGAATTTCTTTTTCACCGATTTTGGTGTTACCAGAATCTATTGCAACCGAAATTTGTTCTGAGTCGCTGTCCTCTTTTTCCTTGGCATATACGCTTGAAAAAATTAACAACGAACCTGTTTTGATAGCTGATTTTACGAAAAATTTTGTTTTGAAAACGAATTTTTCTTTTTGCGCCAAAGTGAAAACACGGCTTGGAATTTCAATGCAGATAACAAGCAGAAAGGTTGTTATCAAAAACAAAACCGCATATTCCAAAGCCGGATATTCTCCAAAATCCAAAACTGCCGTGTAAGGCGAAAAAACATTTGACGGCGATTTTACTAATGAGAAGGCACACAGCGCAAAAAATACTGTTAAAAGTATTTCCCACGCCGAAATTGCTGCTTTTGCTTTGTTTTTGTTTTCTTTTTTTATTAACACGCCAACCGCACCTCTTGCCCAAGAAAGTGAGAACAAAAGCGTGAGTATTACAATCATCAGGGCGGGAATAATGTACGCACTGAAGTCTGAAGGCGCAATTAACGCAAAACTTAATATCGTATTTAAAATAGTTTCCAATTCTTACTTAAAAACAAAAAAACTTAAAAAGGTAAATCATCTTTTGTAACCTCCAACTTGAGGTTGTCGATGTCAAAACCGGGAATTGCCGAACCTGTTTTTTCTTCTTTAGAATCATCCGGTAAGGGCGTGTCCTGACCGCTTTTGCTGCGGGAAATTATTTCAAGTCTGCTTGCTAAAATGTCTGTTGTCTTGAATCTGAAACCCTCTTCGGTATATTCAAAACGGTTTTGAAGTTTACCTTCTAAAAAAATTATATCTCCTTTATGAACATATTTTTCTGCAAATTTCGATAATTCTCCGTAGGTAACGATGTTGTGCCATTGAGTCTCTACAATCTCTTGTCCTAATGCACTTATGACCGTTTCGTCTACTGCCACGGGAAAGGTAATTTTTGAAAAACCTTTTTGTATGTATCTTATTAACGGTTCTTTACCTACTGTTCCGATTATGATTGCTTTGCTGTATCCTTTCATGCTGAAAAAATGTTTGTCAAAACAAAGCAAAATTATATATTTTTATTTATATTTGCAACATCAAAAATTTTCTTTTTTTTTCGGTATGAAATTTTTTAAAGTATTTTTAGTGGTAATACTCTTGATGGTGCTTTCCATTGCGGGGTATTTCGGATACAAAACTTATTTGAAGAGCAGGACATCGACGGACGCATTTTCTGCCGTGCCTGATGATGCTTTTTTTGTGGCTCAGACCAACGATTTGTCCAAAGCGTGGAATGATTTGAGTAAAAGTCAGTTTTGGGCGTATCTTAAAACGACGGAATATTTCTCCGATATTAACGAAGATATTGAAACCGTTGATAAATTTTTGAAAGATAATGCCGTAACCCGCAAAATTCTTGAAAACCGTGAACTTCTTGCCTGCGGTATGAAAACCGATAATAATTGGGATATGGCGTATATTATTGATTTGCAGGAGTTTTCAAAATATTACGATGAAATTTCTGCATCGCTCGGACTCCTTAGCGGTTACAGCTTGAAGAAAACGCTTTGCAGAATATCTCAAGATAATCAGTATGAAATTTATACTCTTACCGACAAAACCGACAATACGTTTCAGATAAATCTTACGTTAGCGGACAACATCTTGATTATCAGCCTTGACAGAAGTGTCGTTGAAAAAGTTTTGAAAAATTTCAACACGGGTTATTGGGCTGAAAACAGCAATTTTGAATTTGTTTCTTCCGAACTTTTAACGGGAAACGACGTTAAGTTTTTTGTTAATTTTAAGCAGCTTGACAAAATTTATTCGCTCTATTCCGCCGAAAAATCCGAAAGTCTTGATATGATTTGTCAGTCGCTTGTTTATTCGGTTATGAATCTTGAATTGTTTGACGATCAAATCGAACTTTCAGGTCGTACATCTTTGGATTCTGTTTATTCGTATTTGAGGGCTTTTGCGAGCGTAGATCCCGGCAAAACAAGAGCTTACGAAATAATTTCAAATCAGACGGCATTGTATTTTAGTCTTGCTTTCAACGATTTCAAGAGTTTTTATGACGCTTTGATTCAGGAGTATATCCGTGGCAACAAAGCCGAATATGACGATATGCAAAAAAATATTTCCCTTGTTGAAAAACTTCTCGGAATCAGTATTCAAAATGATTTTTTGGGTTGGATAGGACAGGAAATTACGATTGCAAAACTTCGTCCTTTGAGCGAAAAATCCCGCGATATTGATGCTGCCGTTTTGATTCAAGCCGACAAAATTGACAATGCTAAAGCGCATTTGGGCAATATTATAACGCATTTGAACAAGCGCACGCCGGTAAAATTCAAAATCGAGGCTTACAGAAATTTTGAAATTAATTATTTAGGTTTGAAAGGATTTTTTAAAATGTTTTTCGGGAAATTGTTTTCAAAAATCGAAAAACCATATTTTACTTATATTGAGGATTATGTCGTTTTTGCTAATTCTCAAGAAGTTTTGAAACAGATTATTGACGATTATCTTCAAGGCAGAACGATGATAAAATCCACAAAATTCGATAATTTTAAATCTTGTTTCAACAAAAAATCCAATGTAACGGCGTATATTCAGACTCCTAAACTTTTTGAAGCGTTTTTAAAATATTCCACCCCCGAGGAGAAAAAGGACATTGAAAACAACCGTGAATTAATCAATAGTTTTGCCCGGCTCGGTTTTCAGCTCGTAAACGGCGGCGGTTTGTTTAAGACGAAATTTGCAATTCAATACGATTCTACGGCCTTGAGCGAGGATATTGCGCTAAAAACCGAAAGTTTAGCAGAAAATTCGCTTAATATCGAAGATATTGATTCATTGCGTTTTAAAGTCGTTTTGGAAGATGAGGCTTTGGAGGACGGACCTTGCAATGTGCTTTATGATAGTATTCAAAAAACGCATTTTGAGGGTAACGTTTTAAGTAATAAGGCTAACGGCATTTGGCGTACTTATTACGAAAGCGGTTATCTTTTTGCAACGGCTAATTATCAGTACGGAATGTTGAACGGTACGGCATATTTTTACCGTAATGCCCCCGGTCAAAAATTAATGGCGGAGGCTACATATTCTGCTGACGAGTTAAACGGTTATTACATTGAATATTATAACAACGGTAATATCAAAGCCAAAATTTATTATGAAAACGGCAGACGGCACGGCGACTGTACGTATTATTACGAAAACGGCAATATGCGTTATCAGTGCAAATACAAAAAAGGCGAACGTTCCGGCAAAGCCGTTGTCTACAACGACAAAGGGAAAAAAATCGGCAAACTTGATGCCGATAATTATTAATGAATCCCTTTTTTGTCAAGTTCTTTTTGAAAATCTTTAGCGTGCCGTTTTTGCTCTTCGTAACTCTTTGAGAAAAAGTGGTATCCGCTAAAGTCGCTTTTTGCGCACATATACAAATAATCGTTGTGTTCATAATCAAGAACGGCCTTTAATGCGCTTTCTTCAGGAAAACAGATAGGAGAGGGCGGAAGTCCCGGATTTTTGTAAGTGTTGTAAGGCGAGTCGGTTTCAAGCATTTTTCCCGAAACTCTTTTTATGGAAAAATCGCCTAACGCAAAAATTAGTGTCGGACAGCTTTGAAGCGGCATTCCGATTTTTAAACGGTTGATATAAAGCCCTGCGATTATCGGTTGTTCTTCTTTGTGTTGAGCTTGTTCCATTTGAACTATCGAGGCTAATGTGCTGACCTCTAACGGTGTTAAATTTATTTTAGAGGCTTTGGCTTTGCGTTCCTCGTTCCAAAACTTTTGATAATAACCATACATTTTTTCGATAAATTTTTCAGCTGAAGTGTTCCAATACATTTGATAAGTATCGGGAATAAACATTGCCGAACAACTCATGTGGTCAAAACCGTATTTGTTCATAAAATTATCGTCCTGCAAAAGTGAGTAAAGATAATTGCTGTCAATGTCAATTTGATGCGAAACCTTTGAACATAACTGCTTGATTGTACGGATATTATTGAAAGTAAGATTTACCGGCGACTGCTCTCCCGAACGCAAAAGGTTTATAAGTGCGTTGTTGCTCATGCCGTCTTGAATTTTATAACGTCCGGGTTTAATTTTGTTGGTGTAGTTTTTCCTTTGAGCCGTAAATTCAAACATTGTTTTGTCTTCTACACGGAAATTGGCGTAAAGAGAATCTTTAACAGTGTTGAAATCAGCATCTTGCGGAATATAAAGATAATTTTTGCCGTTTAAAAAAATGTTCGGCGAAAAAACTTTACGGTATATAATGTAACCCGTAATTGATGCGGCAAGAATTAAAAATCCAGCCGTGAAACTTATTAATTTAACTGCTTTTTTCATGTTATTAACCAAAAATAATCTGCAATTTTAATCATTTTTTGTTTAAACTAAAAAAAAATTTGGTACTCTTGAGGATATTTAATAATTTTATCCGATTATAATCGGGCTTAAGAGGAAAGTTTATTGTATTGAATAACAGATGGTTAGAAAAGCGAATACTTTTATCGGACGAGATGTAGAACTCAATATTTTGAGTCAAGCCTTTGATAAAGCGGCCTTAGGAGACGGACAGGCTGTATTTATTCACGGCGTTTTGTGTGTAGGAAAAACTTCTCTTTTGGAGAATTTCCTCGAGAGCATCGAAGATAAAGATTGTTATATTTTACGATTTTTAGTAGGGCATTATCCTGTATGCAGCAGTTATAAAATTATAACGCAAAACGAAGATTTTTTCGGCAGTCTTGATAATTATTTATCACAAAGACCCGAAGAAACGGGTTATAATATTGATAAATTTTTAAGGCAAAAGTCAGAGGAGAAAATCATTGTTTTGGCTGTGGATAACGGCAGTTTTGTTGATGCTGAGAGCCGTAGCGTGATAAAAACTTTGATTGCTTCGTTGGGAAAAAATCCTTACAAAATTTTGATGATTTTTACCTCAACGCCGACGACAGACGTTTTTTTTAATTACAAATATCTCTCTGAGCCGCTGATTTCTAACCTTGAAGAATTTTTCTGTTCAGCTGATGAAAATCCTAAAAATTCTGTTACTATAAATCTTTCGGGCATTAAACTCGCCGATATTTTGTGGTTGATTAATCAGAAATTTCCTAAAAATAATTTTGAAAGCGATTTGGCAAATAGGATTCAAAGGTTTTCTATGGGCAATCCTTTTGTTATCAATGAGGTTTTTAATTATCTGATTCAAAGCGGAGTAGTTTATCAGGAGGACGGTGTTTACAAGATTGTGAGTTATTTGTTTTTGGATAATGTTTCGCTTTTGTTGTTGGAAAATGTTAGAATCACGGATTTATTAGCCAAAATTGATACTTATGACAATTCTAAGGAAATATTCGATGTATTTTTTTACGGTGGAATTGATGTCGTAAAACAACTTTGCGAAAATTATTGCAATCATATAATTTTTGATACCGATTTAGAAAAAAAACTTATAGAACTTTGTGATAAAATTGAGGCTTTCCTCTTGGACAAAAGTTTTGAAAAGAAAGATGATATTTTATGTAATGTTCATAAAATCAAAGAGTTATATAACAATAAAAATGAACTTTTGAAACCTGAGAAAATCGAAAATTATGATTTTTATCTTCTCAAGAGCCTCTCTAACGAGGATTTAAAAAGAGTTTTTGGAGTGCTTGAATATTGTCTTCAAGAGTACAGAATGAAGGAGTTAGACGATTTGTCAGACCATGTTTATAATAGTCTTGATGAAATTTTTCCTAACCAAGAGGACGGATACGGTGAGGCTCTTTACGAGGTTTACAGGCTTAAAAATGCTGCTTTCGATAGGTTGAGTTATTTTAAAAAAGCTTTGGATTTTGCACTTTTGATGATAAAAACCGCTGAAAAATTCAAACTCGGTAACGAAAAAAAATCTAAGGCTTATTCCCGTAAAGGTCTTGAGGAGCTTGCTTTAAGCGATTTTAAAGGTTCGATTGAAAGTTTTTCCACTGCCGTCGAATATGCCGAAAAAACGGGTGATGAACTTTTAATTTCTATTTCTAATAATTATTTAGGTATGCCGTATACTTATCTGAACGAATTAAACAGAGCAATGGTTTTGTTTAAATACGCAGAAAAAACGGCAATTAAATTAAACAATAAGTTAGCTCTTGCAAAGGCGCGTTTGAATATTGGCGTTTTGGATTTTCAGCGCAAATTATACGATGATGCCGAAAGCAATCTTGTTTATACCGAAGTTACTTTTTTGGAAGAAAAATGTTACGCCGAGTATGCGCAATATTTTTGTTACATGGGCTTGGTTTATGCCGAGACAAACTCGCCGGAGTTAGCTAATTTGTATATCAGAAAAGCCCTTCAACTGGGTATTCAATATTCTGATATGGCTCTTGTGGGTATTTGTTATTATTATTTGGGAGTTTTGCAGGCGATAAACGGCTTCGACGACGAGGCTTTGGATTTTTATTATAGAGCCTTGAACATAATTTCCAGTTTCGATAAATTAAGACTTGAAGCCTCT
>JAEEGL012677988.1_pt1 | contig 11935 bp, 11 predicted proteins | sample 9134231 | NCBI WGS metagenome assembly JAEEGL01 (sample SAMN16246548, study PRJNA631951) | gut metagenome | biome: gut microbiome; feature: rumen; material: fiber-attached | host: Bos | place: Iran: Karaj | collected 2018-10 | reverse complement strand
AAGGTAAATGTTTATAATGCGGAATCCACGCGTCTTATAAAGCGCGCCCGCTGATTATAAATGGCATTAGGCAAAAACATCAGCATTTTCATGAAAGGAGAATAAGGTCATGAAGATTCGCAGAGTAACGGCACTGTTGCTGGCACTGTGCATGGTCATCGGTCTTGCCGCCTGCGGCGGACAGTCCAACAACAGCGGGAACAACAATAATGTTGAACCTGATCCCGGAAAGGATGACTCCAAGTATTTCGGCCCCATCTACGATGAGTGGAGCGAGATGACGGATGCTCAGCTTTACGAAAAGGCCAAGGAAGAGCTGAAGGACGGCAGTGTTATCAACATCTACGCTACATCCTCCAAGATGCTCAAGAACAAGGATACTTTCGAAGCAGCATTCCCCGGACTTAAGGTAGAGATCATGGACCTCGACAACGACGAAGTCCTCCAGAAATGCGTTCAGGAAGCCAGAGCCAGCAACGTGCTGGGCGACGTGCTCCAGGTAAAGGACGTGAACGGTGACGTATTCTATCAGTATTACGAGGAAGGAATAATCACCCCGTTCTATCCAAAGGATATCTGCGCTCACATCAACGTCGATCTGCTCAAGTACGGCTATCCTCTCTACGCGTCCCAGTCCTTCTGGTATTACAACACTGAAGCTTTCCCCGACGGCCAACCTATAAGCAGCTGGTGGCAGCTTATTGAAAAGGATGCTGACGGAAAGCAGAAGTACAGACTGTTCACCAAGGAGATCGGATCCGAGACCGCATACCTCTCCATCTTCGCAAGCTTCATTGCCAACTCCGACAAGATGGCAGCCGACTACAAGGCTGTATACGGCAAGGATCTCGAGTACACCTATGACGCAAGCAAGTTCAGCTTCGCAGTTCCCGAGAAGAACGCAGGTGTAGAGTACCTGTGGAGATTCTCCCAGATGAAGCTGGTATTCATCGGCGACGGCGATGAGCTCGTAGCTGCTGTAAACAACTCCACCAAGGACGATCCTGCGTTTGCTCTTGCTTCCGCAGGAAAGATCACTAACCGCGACGACTCCGGTTACAAGATCGGCTGGATAGTTCTCAGCCCGTACAACGGTCTGCAGAACCTCGAGTACATGTACCTTGTAAACAACTGCAAGCACCCGGCAGGCGCACGTCTGTTCATCAGATTCGTAACAGGCGGAGCTGACGGCAACAGCGGCGGATTCAAGCCGTTCCAGAAGGAGGGCAACTGGCCGGTACGCGACGACGTCAAGGACAAGAAGAACGATATGACTCTCAAGGAACTCAACGCTCTTGAGCCGGATCTGAAGGCCATATACAATCTCTTCCTGGATGCTCAGGATATGTGGAACTACTGGCTCGACCTCAGCCCGAACAAAGCCAAGTAAGGCAGTCTGAAAGCATAAGTTTTGCCGCGGCGCGGATCGCAAGTACCGTTCCGCGGCAATTTCTGAAAGAGGGCGCAGTATGGGCAGGCAGGAAGACGGTCTGGACCGCTTCGAGCAGGAGCGCAGGCGGAAGGAGAGACAACAGAAAAGCGAGGAAAGAAGCCGGAAATTCTGGAGCACCTTTCTTTTTACGGAGAACGGGCGCCCCAAGAGTGGTTTTCTTATTTACACTTTCTGCCTCGCTATCGTGTTCTTTGCCCTGCATTACCTGTCTTTTGCCCTGATAGTGGACTGGCTGCACCCGGTAACGGATGGGCTACCTGTAACGTTGGGGAACCTTATAGGTTCCGTGGCTTGCAGCATTCCTTCGCTGCTGACAGGTTACCTGCTCCACAGGAGGTTTGAGGACAAGCGGCTGATGCTGGGAACTTACATCTGGCTGGCGCTGCTGGCTGTGGCTTCGGTGATAGTCATGGCGATCACGCTTAAGGGAACGGGGGCCATGCCGCAGTTTCTTAAGTTCTTCACCTGGTTCGCTGCGCTTCCGCTGGCCATGGGCCTTGCTTTGTTCTACTACCTTTGCAAAAAAGATACGAGAGGAGTTTGAGATGATCAGTGCTGTAATGTTCGATATGGGCGGCACGCTTGAGGACATATTCGTTGACAGCGAGTCCGAATGGGCCGCGATCGACAGGCTGGATGCCATGCTCAAAGAGGCCGGCCTCGACCCCAAAGTGGACAGGAAAGAGCTCAAGAGAATAGTAGATAAGGGCTGGAAATATTACGGCTGTTACCGCGACGCAAGCGATGTGGAGCTCAAACCGGTCTCTATCTGGCGCGATTATGTACTCAAAAGCTTCGGCTTTGCGCCCGAGAAGCTTGCTCCTCTCTGCGAGCCTATTGCGCACATGTGGGAAGTTACGCACTATCACCGCGCTTTAAGGCCGCGCGTTGCGGAAATGCTCAAGGGGCTCAGTGACCTTGGCTTAAAACTTGGCATCATAAGCAATACAGCTGCGCTGTATCAGGTATTCGACAGTCTTGAAGAGTACGGCATCAGAGATTATTTCGAGGATGTTACGCTGTCGTCTGTTACCGGGATAAGGAAGCCGTGCCCGGATATATTCTATGTATCCACGCACCAGCTTAAAGTAAGACCCGGTGACTGCGTTTACGTAGGAGACACCGTGTCCAGGGATATCATCGGCTCCAAGAGAGCCGGATTTGCCTGCGCGATACAGATAGGATCAAAACTGACCTGCGAAAAGGACTGCGGTGTTGTCCGCGAGTTCGAGCCGGATCATGTGATAAGCGATATCTACGATGTGTACCCAATAGTGCGGGAGCTCGCAGGAAAATAAAACTGAATAGCGTCAGATGCGCCTGCAGGACGCTCTTTCGATGAGGGCAGGGGAAATGATCCTGTGGGAGTAGCCGGAAAGTTCGTTGGTTATCTTGTCCAGAAGGGTATCAACGGCAACGGAAGCCAGAAGCTTCTTGGGCTGCTCAATGGTGGTCAGATCTATGCGGGGAAGCCCGCTGTCCCTGATATTGTCGAAGCCAAGAAGGGAGATATCCTCCGGGATGCTGATCCCGAGCTCCTCCGCGGCCTGCATTATACCAAGCGCATTGGTGTCAGTGGCGGCAAAGATGGCCGTGTAGCTGCGCTCCTGGCCGAAGAGCTGCAGAGCCTGCTGGTAGCCGTATTTGATGGTGGTGGCGGAGAACATGTTGTTGCAGTACTGCTCCCTTAAGCCGTGCTGCTGGCAGAACTCCGCGTAGCCTTCCGCTCTGAGCTGGTGAGTGGTGCTGCCGCGCCTGCGCCCGAAGTAGAGTATATCCCTGTGGCCCAGGTCGTAGAGGTATTCCATGCCGAGCTGAGCTCCGCGGAAATTGTCCACGGATACGTAGCTTTCCGGAGCTTCGCGGAGGTTATCACCGACGAATACTGTGGGGATGCGGCTCAGGTAGGGCTGGAGCAGGGTGTAGCTGTCCGCCATGGCGGGGAGGAGAAGTATCCCGTCCACCTGGCGTCCTATCATGAGCTCGAACTGCTCGCACTCATGCTGGGGATCGCCGGAGGAGCTGCAGAGTATGATGTTGTAGCCGCGAGCCCTTGCCTGACGGTCTATGTGATAGGCCATCTCGGACATGAACGGGTTGTTGATGCTGGGAAGGACAAGGCCGAGGAGCTTGGTGCTCTTCATTACCATGGCTCTTGCTACAGTGTTGGCGGTGTAGTTCATCTCCTTGCAGAGCTGGATAATGCGGCGGCGGGTCTCCTCGCTGATCTCGGGGCTTCCGGAGAGGGCTCTGGATACGGTGGAGTAGGATACTCCGGCTGCCTTGGCAACATCTTTAATAGTAACGCTTTTCATTTGCTCATCTCCCGGCGAAAATTTTCGGTAACTGTATGCAAATAGTTTAAATCATTGTTTGCGAAAAATCAATATATAAGAAACATCAGTAATAAAAGTAATATCAATGGAAGAGGGCTTATCAGACACTTTTGTGAAAATTACATAAAACGGTAATCTATGACATCATAAATCGGGATTATTTCTGATAATATACGCAAACGTTTTAACAGCTTCGGAACCTGTTTCGAAGCTGCGGTAGAGATCATGGAAAGGAGAGTATGGTTTTATGATCAAAGCGGTGTTGTTCGACCTTGGGGGAACGCTGCACCGCGGGACAGTGCCGCCCGGACGCGGCCTGTGGTTCGCGGAGCGCATAATCGGCAGACTTTCCGATTACGGTATAGCTCTTCCTGTAAGCGCGGGAGAGCTGGCGGAGACCCTTCCCGTGAACGCGGAGGAGTACAAAGCATATTCAGAGAAGACTCTTAAAGAGCTGCCGCCGGATGAGATATGGAGCAGCTTCTATCTTAAGGGCATGGGTGTGAGCCGGCAGCAGCTGGAACCCATGGCGGAGGAACTGAGTTTCCTCTACGACTACGAAAGACCAATGATAATGCGCAGGCCCGGGCTTGCCCGGACTATGCGAGAGCTGTCCTCGATGGGACTTAAGCTCGGGATAATAAGCAATATAATATCGCGCTCGGTGGTGCCGCATTTCCTGCAGGAGTACGGCATAGCGGATCTGATGGACTGCGTGCTCACATCTTCCGCGACTGGCATCAGGAAGCCCTCCGTGCAGATCTTCAGGATGGCTGAAGAGCAGCTGGGACTTGAGCCGGAAGAGCTCTGCTACGTGGGCGATACCATATCCCGCGACGTGATAGGGACAAGGAACGCAGGCTGGAAGCTTATGATAAGGATAAGCGAGCCCAACACGGCCATCCGGGACGCGGGGCTTGAAAACTGCGGATACGAACCTGATTACAAGATCTCTGAACTGACAGAGATCCCTGAAATAATCAAAAAGGAAAACGCTTGCAATGGAGGACGAAACAATGACTAAGATTATCGATACCGTATTTTTCGATGTAGGTGCAACTCTCCGCTACGTTGTGGAGGATCCCGAGTTCGCTGCCGCCGCAGAGCGTGACCTTATGGAACTTGTGGGCGCAAAGGAGGACCACGATACCTTCTTCGCCAAGCTTACAGCCAACTGGAACAGATACCGCAAATGGGCCAAGACGGAGCTTCTGGACGTTTCCGAGATGGAGCTCTGGCTTCAGTACCTGCTTCCCGACTACCCGGCGGAAAAGGTGGCTCCTAACGCAGCCCGCCTTACACGCCTTTGGAGGGATCACGACGGCAGACGCGTGGTCCACGACGGAACGCTGGAGACATTAAGAGAGCTTCAGCGCCGCGGATATAAACTTGGGATCATAGCAAACACGGTAACGGAGACTGAGATCCCCGACTGGATGTGCAGGGACGGAGTCGCAGACTGTTTCAAGACAGTCATCCTCTCCTCCAAGGTGCGGCTCCGTAAGCCTGATCCTGCCATCTATCTGCTTGCAGCCCGCTGCATAGGCTCAGATCCAACATGCTGCGCCTACGTGGGAGACAACCCTGTCAGAGACGTGGAAGGCGCAAAGGATGCTGGCTTCGGCGCTATGGTGCTGTTCGAGGATGCCGGCACGGCAGACCGCGAGGGCAAGGCTCCAACAGTGCTGCCCGATTACAGGATAAAGTCCATACCGGAGCTTCTGGACCTTTTCCCGCCCATCGAAGCGAGGTAATACCATGGCAGAGATAAAAGGTGTGTTTTTCGATCTGGGTGGGACTCTGCGCATAAGCTACGAGCTTCCTTCCCACCAGGAAAAGGCCAAGAAGCGCATGGCGGAGCTTGTGGGCTATGCCGATGCCGACGCTTTCCTGGACATGATAGAGGAGCGCTATGTTCTCTACAGGGACTGGGCGCTTCCCGAATGCAAAGAGAGCAGCGATCTTGAGCTGTGGAACAAGTGGCTGCTGCCGGAGTATCCGGCGGATCAGATGGAGAAGATATGCCACGAGCTGACCTACCAGTACAGACAGGTAAAAGGCTTCCGCTGCGTGGTGGAAGGCGGCAGGGAGGTCATCAAAACCCTGCACGCCAGGGGCTACAAGCTCGGGATAATCTCCAACCTCATCGGAGAGACGGAGATCCCAGACTGGCTCAGAGAGGACAGGCTTGAGGACTACTTCGACGCCCTGGTGCTCTCCCCGGTATGCGGCATCAGAAAGCCCGATCCCAAGGCCTACCTGATCGCGTGCGAGCAGCTCGGATTGAAGCCGGAAGAGTGTGCCTCCGTTGCGGACAATCTCAACAGGGACATAACCGGTGCCATAGCTGCAGGCATTGGCGCAAACATACTCTTTACGAGCGAGAACAAGCTTGCCAAGAGCGTCATTACAGATGCAAACAGGCCGGACTATATAGTTTACAGATTCGTGGATATTCTTGATATTCCAATACTCGGAGGCGTCAGATGAAGAACATAGACACATTGTTCATAGACCTTGGAGATACTTTCAGAGTCATTAGAAAAGACGAGGCCTACCAGAGAGAAGCTATGGCGGTCATAACACGCGGCCTGGGCGAGGAGAGAGATCCGGAGGAGTTCTATCACAATGTTATAGAGCCCCGCTACGACAAATACCGCGAGTGGGCGCTGCATTTCTACTGCGAGGCTCCGGTGGACGTGCTGTGGACAAGGTGGCTGGCTTACGACTATCCCCGCGAGCGCGTGCTTGAGCATGCCGCGGAGATGACCTACGCCTATCGCAAGACAAAGGGCGAGCGTGTCGTGACGGACGGAGGCGTAGAGACCGTAAAGGAGCTGTATAAGAGGGGCTACACCCTTGCCATAGTCAGCGATCTTGTGGGCACCGAAGAGGTGGACGAGTGGCTGGACAAGGATCAGCTGAGGCCTTATTTCAAGAGCGTTCAGCAGTCCTCCGTATGCCTTATCAGAAAGCCTCATCCGGCTATCTACTACTACGCGCTGGAAGAGACCGGTTCCGATCCGGCCCGCACCTGCTACGTAGGAGACAACCTGAACAGGGACATAGTAGGCGCCAAGGCCGCAGGTCTGGGCATGACCATAGGCGTGCGTTATCCGGGCAAAAAGCCCCAGGAAGTTACCGAGGCGAACAAGCCCGATCTGTTCATAGATCACTTTGCGAAGCTGCTGGATATATTCCAGCCTATCAGATAAGGAGGCAGTTTAATGAGCAAATTCCATGGAGGAGAAGCGCTGGCGCAGGCTGTTGAGAAAGCGTACGCGAACGGACAGACCGATTATTCGCTGGAGCCTCTTGTCCTTGAAGATGAGAACGGAAAAGCTGTAGGAAAGATAAAGGACGGAGATCATGTGATCTTCTGCTGCCGCAGAGGCGAAAGGGAAATAGAGCTCACCGAGGCCTTTACGGATCCTGCATTTAAGCATTTTCCGAGGGAATACATGAAAGACCTTGAGTTCGTGATCATGACCATGTACCACGAGAAGTTCAAGGATCTTCCTATCGCTTTCGCGCCGGAAAGGGTGCAAAGACCTCTGGCCCAGGTGATATCCGAGGCAGGGCTCAGGCAGTTCCACTGCTCCGAGTCGGAGAAGTTTGCCCACGTGACATTCTTCTTCAACGGCGGCTACAACCAGCCGTTCCCCAGAGAAAAGGATGTGTGCATACCCTCTCCGAAGGGCATACCCTTTGATCAGAAACCGGAGCTCAGCCTTCCCGCTGTGGCGGAGAAGGTAAAGGAAGCTGCGGACGAGGGCTACGACTTTATAGTCACCAACTTCGCCAACGGCGACGTTATCGGACACACCCAGAACACCCAGGCAAAGCTCGAGGCAGCTTCTGTCATAAGCAGATACGTGGACGAGGTGGCCCATTACGCGAAGGACAAGGGCTACATAGTAGCTGTTACAGCCGACCACGGCAACATAGAAGCGCTGTATACAAAGGACGGAAAGCCTCACGGGGCGCATACCACCAATCTGGTGCCTTTTATCATCCTCGATCCTCTGGGCAGGGAGATAAAGCTGCGCGACGGAAGGCTCGGAGACGTTGCTCCGACAGTCCTTGACATACTCGGCCTAAAGAAGCCGGAAGAGATGAGCGGAAGCAGCCTGCTTGAGACGGAAGGCCTCAAAGGCAATAAGATGATGCTCATCATTCTGGACGGCTGGGGCTTTGGGACTCACGATGAAGGTGATGGCATATTCATGGCAGATACTCCTGGCTGGGATGCGCTGCTTGCCTGTTATCCGAACAGCAAGCTGCGCGCGTCCGGAGAAGACGTGGGCCTTAAGGACGGCAAGACAGGAAACTCCGAAGCCGGTCACAACAACCTGGGCGCGGGACGCATAGTAGCTCAGGACGATGTACGCATGGACAGCGCCATAAAGGACGGCTCGTTCAAGACCAATCCGGTGTTCCTGCACGCTGTGGAAGGCGCGAGGAAGGACGGCAGCGCTCTGCACCTGCTGGCTTATCTGACCGAAAAGTCCAGCCACGGGTGCATAGATTACCCGCTTATGATAACCGAGATGGCCGAAGGTGTGGATAATGTGTACCTGCACATCATATTCGACGGCAGGAGCACAGAGCCCGGAAGCGCTCCGGTTATGCTCAGGGATCTTGACAAAAAGCTGGAGTCCATAGGGCGCGGCGTGGTAGTGGACGGCATAGGCAGAGGCATAGCATTAGACCGCGACGGCAACTACGCCAAGATAGAAAAAGCTTACCGGGAAATGGTATACGGAGACGGTACAAGGTACAGGTAAAGACATGAGCCTTTGGGACAGGTTTTTGGCAGGCTTTGATACTGCAATGATAATCGAGATGCTGCTCAGGATGGTGATAGCTGCTGTCCTGGGCGGCATAGTGGGAATTGAGCGGTCAAGACGCTTTAAGGACGCCGGCGTGCGCACGCACAGTATGGTGGCCTGTTCCGCTGCGCTTATGATGATGATATCCAAGTACGGTTTCCTGGACCTTCTGGGCAGGAACGGCATAGGCAACAGCGATCCCGGAAGGATAGCGGCAGGCATAGTCACAGGCATCAGCTTTCTGGGAGCCGGTATAATCTACAGGGATTCCCAAAGGCACTCGATCAAGGGGCTGACTACAGCTGCCGGTATATGGTGCGTAGCCGGAATAGGCATGGCCGCAGGTTCCGGGATGTACTTCCTTGCGGTATTCGCTACCGTTTTCGTGATGCTGCTCCAGTTCATTATGCACCGCTACACCATAGGGCGCGATAAATATACAGGGTCCAGAGTAGTGATAGCTGTAAAGGACGAGCCTGCCGCAGCCGAAAAGCTCAGAGAGCTCTTCAGGAAATGGGGCATACTGATTGGGGACGCGGATATCGAGCGCTCCGAAGGCTGCCTGGTCTATACCATGGATATAAAGATGCAGTCCAAGCAGAGCAAAGAGGAGATCAGCGGCAGCATAGCGACGTTCCCTGAGATGATGTACGTTAAGTTTTTGGAGCAGTAATGAAAGAATACGATATTTTGATACTCGGGCCGGCGGCTCTGGATGAGAATATAGACTATACAGGCGCGGAGGACCGCAGCGTAGGCGGTGCTGTAACATACAGCGTACCTGCTGCCAGGGCTGCAGGAGCAAAGGTATTTGCCGCGGTGAAGGCTTCCGAAAACGACGCGTTCGTGCTGGACAGCATAGTAGCGCCGGCTGAGGATAAGGCCATACTTCCGTCTTCCGCGACCACCCTGATGCGCAACGAGTATTTTACGGCAGACAGGGAGAGGCGCAACTCATCCTGCGCGGCTCAGTCGGATCCCATCTATCCGGAAGAACTTCCCGAGGATATAGACTTTACCATCTGCCATCTGGCGGGACTTTTGTACGGGGACTTTCCGCCGCAGCTGCTGGAGCATCTGCGCGGCAAATGCCTTATAGCGGCAGATGTGCAGGGTTTTCTGCGCTGCCGCGAGAACGGGGCTCTGGTCTTCCACGACTGGCCCGACAAGCTCAGATACCTTCCTTACATAGACTTCCTCAAGACCGATGCTCTTGAGGCTGAGATACTCACAGGCTTTACAGACAGAAAGCAGGCGGCAAGGCAGCTTTACGAGTGGGGCGCAAAGGAGATACTTATATCCCACAATTCGGAGATGCTGGTCTACGACGGAAAAGAGTATTACACCTGCCCGGTGAAGGCCAGGAACCTGTCCGGCCGTACCGGAAGGGGCGATACCACTACAGGCGCCTACCTGGGGAAGCGCATCACCGGAAGCTCGCCGAAGGAAGCTCTGCTCTACGCGACAGCCTGCGTGTCCCTTAAGATGGAGACACCAGGAGTGTTCAGGGGCAGCGCCGCGGACGTGGAGAGCTACATAGAGCAGTTCTACGGAAAGCCGGATGATGCAAGATCCTCCATGCCGGAAAAATCCTGCGGGGCAGTGGTGTACAAAACGGAAGGCGGAAAGAGGCTCTACCTGATAGAGCACACCAGGACCGGCCACACATCCATACCCAAAGGTCATGTTGAACAGGACGAGGTGGAGGAGATAACGGCTCTGAGGGAGATCAAGGAGGAGACAGCGCTAGATGTGTACCTTGATACCACGTTCCGTTTCCCTGTCCACTACAGGACCCGCAAGGGGAAGATAAAGACTGTCGTATTCTTTACAGCAAAACCGAGGAGCAATGAGCTTGTTCCACAGGAAACAGAAATAGAGAGTCTTGAATGGCTGCCTTACGAAGAAGCTCTTGCCGCGCTGGACATCCCGGCCCACAGAAGGGCTCTGCAGATGGCAGAACAGCATCTTGCCGGCAAATGACTCAGATCTTTATAAGGCCGAAGGCGTCGCAGATGGAGCTTATCAGTATGACTGCCAGCAGCGCTATGGAAAGATAGCGGAGCACGAAACGGAAAACCTTGCGGCGCCTGAACTTCGAGGACAGACAGATCTCGTCCTCGATCTTTTTTATGCCTGTGACTTTCAGGACCAGTATGCATATCGCCGCCGCAGACAGAGGCATCATCACGGAGTTGGTCAGGAAGTCGAAGAAGCTTAAGATGTCCATGTTCAGCGGTGTCACTCCGGACCAGACGTTGAAGCCCAGGCAGGATACGGTGCCAAGAGCCAGCATTATCACGGTCACGAGGGCAGCGGACCTGGACCTGGACCATCCAAGCTCGTCCTGGAAGGTGGAGCAGGCGCATTCCGCCAGAGATACCGAGCTGGTGAGTGCAGCGAAAAGCACCAGTGTAAAGAACAGTATGCCTATCCACTTGCCGCCCATGGAGTCGAATACCTTGGGGAGGGTCACGAACATCAGCGCGGGGCCCTTGTTGAGAGCCGCGCTGTCTCCGCCGGAGAAGGCAAAGACCGCTGGGATGACCATCAGTCCGGCCAGCACAGCTATCACGGTGTCGAAGATCTCTACCTGCACGGTGGTGCTTTCAATATCGACATCCTTTTTAGTGTAGGAACCGTAGGTGATCAGTATGCCCATGGCTATGGAAAGCGAATAGAACATCTGTCCAAGGGCGGACACCACGGTCATTACCGAAAGGTTTTTGAAGTTGGGGATGAGGAAGTACTTTACGCCTTCCATCGCGCCGGGCCTTGTTACGGAGAATACTACTACCGCTACTGCAAGCAGCGCCAGCACAGGCATCAGGATCTTGGACACTTTTTCTATGCCGTTCTGCACGCCGCCGAATATGATCAGCATGGTCATGGCGGTGAATACCATGAAGCAAAGCTCCATGGTGACGGGGCTTGAGAGGAAGTCGGTGAACATTCCGTCGTCCGCCAGCGATGCGCTGGGACTGGTCATGTAGCCCCAGAGGTAGCGGCAGACCCAGCCGCCTATCACAGAGTAGTAGGGCACTATGAGTATGGGCACTATCGCGTTCAGCCAGCCGCCAGCGCGCACGAGCTTGCTTTTGCTTAAGGACGCGAACGCGGTGACAGGGCTCTTCTGAGTCATGCGGCCTATGGCGGTCTCAGCCATGATCATGGTGTAGCCGAACGTGAGCGCGAGTATCAGGTAGACCAGCAGGAATGCTCCGCCTCCGTATTTCGCCGCAAGGTAGGGGAACCTCCAGATGTTGCCCAGACCCACAGCCGAGCCTGCCGTTGCCAGTACGTAACCTATCTTT
>JAEEGL011761372.1_pt1 | contig 11935 bp, 22 predicted proteins | sample 9134231 | NCBI WGS metagenome assembly JAEEGL01 (sample SAMN16246548, study PRJNA631951) | gut metagenome | biome: gut microbiome; feature: rumen; material: fiber-attached | host: Bos | place: Iran: Karaj | collected 2018-10 | reverse complement strand
TATTAGCCCCGCATTTTATGCGGGAATATCCAAACGCGCCGCCCCGCCCGCTTCGGGCTCAATGCGGGTGTAGCCCATGCGGGGTGTAGCGGGCTGTTTACCTCCGGTGATGATCTTCTTTTTGCTGTTTATGGGTGCTTTTACGCAAAAAAGTGATTTTTTCTGCACTTTTTTGCCGAAAAATTTGGATTTCGCTCAAAAATGTAGTACCTTTGCATCCGTCGGTTATTTTCGCCTTTTGCTCCCGACGTTAAAAAAAGATGCTAATGGCATGCGAGAGGGTCGCGTGCTGTCAGGCATACGACCCTCTTACTTGTCATCAAGGCGGTTATTATAAACATCAAAACAACCGCATTATGAAGCTTGCAGTTAGATTTATTTATTATGATGAGAGTATCACTCCGTTAGTGCACATTACCTCGCTCACAGATGACCAATGGCACGATTTCAAGCAAATGACTCCTGATCAGCGCCGAGATTTTATGATCTACCTTCTCTTGAGAGGATACTTAGAGGGGAAGGTGAAAGAAATGTGCTGGATCTCCCTGGACAACCAAGACAGACTCACCGTCATTTATCCGCATCCAACACTTGAAGAGTGGAAACAAAAAGTACGCGACTCCATCAAACTGATCAACTCCAATTTGGCCAAAGAAGACTGGGAAGAGATTGAAGAATATCTTAGTCGTTGCACCGAAAAAGATGCAGATTGTGACTGGGAAGAAGTCGCCTGGGATATGCTTTTGTGAAAAAAACGCACTTTTTTTGCACTTTTTTTTGAAATTTACCGATTTTGGCAGTTTAAAGCAGTACTTTTGCCGCCGATTTCTAAATGAAACGCATATGGATGATTTTTTCAGCGCCATTATTGGACTTTTAGTAGGCTTGTTAGAGGCGGGTTTAGCCCTGTGGTTTTTAATCGAATTGATCTCTAACACCTGTTTTTAACCCCAAATCGCCGCAAATTGCATTTTTCATTTGCATATTTGCGAAATTTTGCGTACATTTGCGCGACTTTCGCGCAGAAAGCAAGAAATCAATGACAAATTAGTTACATATATGACACAAGATGAATTAGATCAACTTATGCCACCTTTGGGTGAGAAATATCTATACATGAAAGGTGTGGAGGGGAATGCTTTTTATATTTGGGTAAGCAATGGTGAACTGCACACACGGAGTATTGGAGTTATTGATGAACGGCTTCATGCATACAACAATAAATTTGATGCAGGTTGCACCGAATCGATAAGACAGTTGTTAAACGAAGCAAAGGAAGAAACAAAAAAGTCAAAGAAATAGTGGAAGGAGAAGTTGGAAAAAGCAGATTGGCGGAATATAAAGCCATCGAGAAGAAAGTAGATGCGGAGGCTGAACGCCGCACTATAAAAGAAATAGGATGTATGGGCTTCGGCTCATGCCATACGTTCTTCCGGCACGTATGTACAAACGCGTACCCGAACGATTCCAACAAGCCCTTGATGAAAACCGCATTCTTTTCATCTCACTTGTCTCGGACTCCGTTCGTATGCATTCCGCCACCAACGCCCAAACAGCCAACCGTTATATCCTCTCCCTCGCCTCCGAAGCCGTCTTCGCCTCTATTGCTCCCGGCAGCTCTACGGAAGAATTATATAACTCCTGCAAACTAGCCAAACAAATACTTTAATCCATATGGCAGTTAGATTTGACTTAAAGAAGTTTGAAACGATAAAGCAAGCCTATCTTGATTATCTTGAGAAGGGCAAGTGCAATACGGATATGTTGCAGAATTTTGCAGCATATAAGCCTTATCTGGACGCCGACGAGGAGATACGCAACATACAACGAGCCATCAAGTCTCAGAAAGAAGCCGAGCGGAGACGTCTTGAAGAACAGAAGCAGGCGGCCAAGGAAGCAGCAAAAGCAGCTCAAAAAGCCGCACAAGAGGCTAAGGCAGCAAAGAAACAGGCTAAGAAGCAGAAACGAGTAACTGAATCTGCGGGTAATTTTAATTGGGATGCTCCGCAACCGCCTGTTCGCAGACCTCGAGTTCACCTATCGCCTATTGCAAAAAAACTTCAAGATGTAAATACATACGATGATCTTAAGTTCTTGATGAATTCCTCTTTCCTTGATACGATAAAAAAGGACGATGACTTCGCGGTCCTTAAGTCCGCTATTATTCGTTGTACGAAGGGTCACGAGGATGATAAGAAACTTTGGTTCAAAACCATCGAACAACGCAAACTGGCTCTACAACAAAAAATTAGCCCAACACATAACATAAATTACGTTCGGCCGAAACCGGTCATTATATACACACCACAAGGTGGTCAAAACAAAAGATATTAAAATGTCTCTTAAAAGTCCATATTTAGATGTCCGTAGCCTAACAGCAGAAGAAGCGTATAAACTGATAACGGATTGTTTGGATAGGCATTTCGCGTACCAAAACAAGAAGGCCTTTCCTAAGTATCGTTTTCTGCAGATCTTAAATGCTATTACGCACGCTCCGCTATCTGAAGAACAATCGCGAGAACTAAAGAAAAGAGTTGAGCAACTGCGTGGACTCCGAAAAACCGACCCTGAATACAAACATCGTCCTTCTCCGGAAAAGTTAAAACAAAAGGCCATCCAGAAAGCTAATAGAAAGGCTCGAAGTAAAGCACTTATTGACTATAATAATAACTTGGGCGGTACCTCCACAATGTTTAGAACAGATCACGTAGATTTGCCCAACCCGCAATCTGCTCATATCATCAGCGGTGGCATACCCTCATTAGGAAAAAGATAAATACACATATATATAAGTCCCATTATGTATTCGGAGAAAATTGTAAAAACTAACCTCAATATTGATGTATTAAGCATCATTGAGTCTGAAAAATGTAGCAGAGTAAGAATTTTAGCTGCTTCTATGGCGCCTATTACAAGGATTGACCGATGGGACAATATTTCAAACCCCTTATTTGAGGCGGTCAAACGTAAATGTTGGATTCAGCCGGAACTACGGTGGCTTCCTTATGATGAGTTAATCAAGGAGTTGATATCATGGATTGAAACGAAAGATGTTCAATGGCAAATAAAGATGGCTTCTTGTATACTTGTTATTGAGAAGTATGATAATTCTGGCCTTAAAGTCTGCCAGAAGATGGTAAATGCATACGAATCTATCAGAGAAAAAGGAAGTTATACAAAAATCGACTATATAGAGTCTGGAGAATATTTTGCGAACTTACAAGCGGAGAAAGTTGCGAAAAAGGCTAGTCTGGGTAAAAAGAAGTACTGGGTAGTTGTGAGCGACGCTGATGAATTAAACGATGCTCTATCCTTGGATGATTTGTGGAATATGAAATTGAACAATCTTCAAGATGAATTTGGCAACAAAATTAGTTTTGCTCCAGAAAATGGGGATCTCTTTATTGTTCAGAGTAAGAATAGCCGCAAATTAATAGGAGCGGGTCTTGTGAAATTGAATGACTTCGGGATAGAGGATGTTAATTGGATTTATGAGGAAGAATTCAGACGAATCAGCATGCCTTTAATCGGAGACGAGTTGTTAAAACCATATTTATTACTGAATAAAGGCTGTATTCATTCTATAATGGATGCGTTAGCTGATCAGGAAGCTCTGCGTAATGATATGGAAGATATGTTTCAATAATTTTTGACTAATACATAACCATTATGGTTTCAGCACAATACAATCGTTACATCTGGCTGGTGGATACCATCAGAAGCGCGGGCAAAATCACCCGCGCGGAAATCGACCGCAAGTGGATGAACTCCCACTATAACGAGACGCACGAAACGACCTTCCCTGATCGTTCGTTCTTCCGTTGCAAAAAGGACATCCTCTCTATCTTCGATATCGATATCAAGTGCAAACGCTCGCGCGAAGGCAGCGTCTATTATATCGCCAACCCGGACGATGACCCCAATAGCCAAACCAAGCAATGGCTCCTTTCCCAGTTCGCCCTCAGTCAGTCCCTTGACGCCAGCCGTGAGTTGCAAGATCAGATTATCTATGAGCATATCCCCGAAGGAACCGAGTACCTCACTACTATCGTCGAAGCCTTGCGTGACCATAAGAAACTGCTCATCTCGCACCTCCGTTTTGACACAGACCAGCCGCACGTCTTCTACATGGCGCCGCTCTGCCTAAAGGTATTCAAACAACGCTGGTATGTCCTCGGATTCATTGAAGAACTCGACGGTTCGAACAAGACCGGCAACGAACCTCGCACCTACGCCCTCGATCGTGTCAAACATCTCGAACTGACTGATAAAACATTCAAACAACCCAAGGACTTCCATCCACAGGAGTTTTTCTTACCCTACTACGGGGTCTTCTGCGGTAGTGAATACAAGCCTGAGATTGTTCGTGCACGTGTGGCTACTGAAAAGGATGCCAAGTACCTGCGTACGCTCCCGTTGCACCACTCCCAGCGCGAACCGGAGCCATGCGTCTTCGAATGGTTCATTGCGCCTACCTTCGACTTTATCCAGCAACTACGCACCTATGGTCCTGCACTCGAAGTCCTCGCCCCTCAATCACTCCGAGACTCTATGCGCCAAGACGCTGAAGCGGTTGCCAATCTCTATAAATAGGCAAATAATACGCCTATTTGACTAAAAAAGTGCGTTTTCGATGAAAAAACGCACTTTTTTTGCACTTTTTTTTGAAACTTACCGATTTTGGCAGTTTAAAGCAGTACCTTTGCCGCCGATTTTGAAATTACGCAATTATGAACGAACAAATTATTGATCTGGACGCCATCCAAGAACCATGGAAAAAGGATATCCTGATGGTCGCTGTTTTTAATGCACTCATTACGATCGGCGAGCCAAGACCCGCTTCCCTCGACAATATAATTGACTCCCGTGCACATGAGATACTGACCGCTCTCAAGAAGTCCGTTAAGAAAGCCTTTCGTAAAGTCCCGAAAGAAATACTCGAGTCCAATGACCCCTATGAGGCCCAAAATTACCTAGACCCACTCATCTCTCATTCATTCCGGAAACTGAATGACATGGAACGCGAGATCCTCTTCTGCAGCAACGAACTCCATGATTTCAAAGATAGTTGGGCTTGGTACGAGTGGGATATCGTTTCCGAATTGCTGCCAAAAAAAAATAATATAGTAACTTAACCATTAAAAACAGGAGGTAATTATGAAAAAGATTTTCTTAGCAATTATGGCGCTTATCGCCATGTCCATTTCTGCTTATGCAGAGTCTGTTACTGTTCGCTTCCTCGCGGGGCATTCTATCGAGGGAGAAGTCGTCTACCGTGATGACACTCTGGTTCGTATGATTCCGTACTATTACAGCAAAAAGGATGAGCTGCGCATCGTGCCGGCAGAAGTAACTTTCTTCGAGGTGAGCGGTATAGGCCGTTTCTATGTACAAGATGGTCGCTTCGTCCCTACTGCTAAAGCGCAAGAACGGATGGAGAAGAAAGAGGCAAAGCAACGTGCCCGGGAGCGAGAAGCGCAAGTGAAAGTAAGTCGGCAACTGCACGACCGGGCGGCGGATCCTAATGCCGTCATCGCACATGCTCTGAAAACAACCGGAGCGGCAGCCATTGGTCTAGGTATACCTTCGCTCGTAGTAGGTACCATTCTTGTGGCTGTCGGTAACACTCCATCTGTGGCGGGGCAAGATCCTCTCGTGCGGGCAAATTGCGCAACGGCGGGCTATGTACTAATGCCTTTTGGCGCAGCATTGACAGTGGTGGGCATTCCGTTGCATGTACATGGCAAGCGTATCGCCGAACTAAAGTTTAACTACACTGGTAATGGTGCAGGCATCGCAATGAACTTCTAACCCATGGAAGATCCGCTTGAGTCATATCCTTTGGCCAAATGCAGGCAGGGTGCGCTATTCCAGCGCAACCCTGTCTGTGCCTTGTGCTTCCGCGTGTGCCTCGATCTGTCTGAAGAATACGGTGGCGGTATCCATTTCGAACTTCTCCAAAGCCTCGAAGTGGCCGACTCTTTCTGTGAACGCGTCATCCTCAACCCCTGGGAACTGCTCGATATCGACCAATACTATCATTGGCTCGAGCGGCAACTCGGCCACTCCAAACCGGCTGTCACTTGCGCTTTCGCTACCATCTGTGTCACCCTCACCTGCATGGACAGGCTGCCGGAACCCGTCCTCCAGCTCTCGCGCGATATGCGCGGACTCATCAGCGGAGGTCAAGGTGGAGAATTGTATGACAATCTCCGTTACGCTGCTCGTCACAACGATATCCTTATCCATCCGGACAACTATGGAGACATCCCGCCGCAACCCGATATCAAACACGAACTGGAACAACTCAAAGATGACTACGCTCAAGCAGCATCCGAAATAATAACCCTCAAAAAACAACTCCAAATGAAAGAACAACAAGACGAGCAAAAGGCCGTTTACAAATTCTATGGCCCTTACATCAAAGAAAACCATGTCGAAGCCGGAGGTAACCAAATCCTCTCTGCCGAAAATGTCTATCTGCCTGGAGCAGAAAAAGTCTCTATTGACACTGCTTCCTCTTTGTCCCCTGCTCCGCATAACAGTGCGGAGATACCTTCGTCCACCTACCCCTTCGTCAACTCAGCCAAACTCGCAGAACTCGGCACCTGTACCCTCGCCGAATTTGAATCTGACTACCGCAAAGCGGCTGCCGGCGGTGCTCCTAAGCTTGCTAAGTTCCTCAAACATTACAGCGACTTACAAGTCCTCGATTTTGATGACCTCGACAAGAAGGAGATCTTCTCCCCCCTGCAAGCGTTTTTCCCCGACGAAATCAAGTACGGCTATACCAATTTTACTATCTATTTTTAATGCCCCAACCGTTGAATTTTCGTTTAATCCATTTAATCGAAAATCGCTTAAAATTAGCCGTTTATTTAACCCAGACTTAACTCACTTGATTCTCACTTGATTAAAGGCTTCCGACACCTCGGGAGCCATTTTTTGTATCTACCTTTGCGTTGGATTTGAGCTGTAGCAACGTCGCTGCACTAAAGATCCGATGCTTATGAATCAACGTAAATTTCCACTCATCCGCAAGCCGGATCTGATCGGCTCGTCATTCCTCTTTAACAACGTGCGGGTCGCCTATGTCGGCACGAACCCCGAGAATAACATCTCGTTCTATGCCAGCAACGGCCAAGGTGGCGTGGTCGGCGTACGTGTCCATCCCGATGGTCGAAAAGTATTGACGAATGCTACGTGCGAGACCACTCCGAATGGTAAATACAATGCGAAGCGCAAACAGCGTTATCTGCAATTCAAGCATGCTTTCGGTCATGGTAAGCATATCTTAGCCTCTCATGCCGTCTATATGGCTTGGCGCATCACGGAGATTCCTGCCGGCATGACTATCGACCATATCGACGGATGTACCACTAACAACTACATCGGTAACCTCCGCTGTGTCTCCAATGCCATCAACAATCGCGACGGCGGCTTTCTCCGCAAACTCCGCAACCAAGGTATTAATCCCCCCGAAATCCGGCGCCCGTACCTCCTGCGCTATTTCGACCGCATGGCGTTTATCAAGGAGAATATCCCGCGTCACTGCTACGACCACCTCGACCGTGCCGACCTGATGACCATCCTCTTTTACGACCTCCCCGTCGTCTACGACCACTTCCAGCAACAGTATCACATCGAACTCCCCTTCAAAATGGGGTTGTTTTAATCAATTATTTATTATGCCAAACGACATTAGAAAACTGCGGCGCTTAATGTTCGCCGCCAACCACCTCAAGAAGCAAAACCCCGTCATTCTACGCGGAACTCCCATCACCCCGAGCCAAGCCCTCAAATACGCTTGGTGGTTTGAGGATTTCCGCAAGAAGCTCGCTACCGGCGTATGGCGCTTCTCTTACTTCAAGAAAGAAGGCTCTATCCGCCAAGCCCGCGGCACCCTCGATTTCTCGCGTATACCCGAGGACCAACGCCCGAAGGGCATAAACAGCGAAGCGCTAAACGGCACCAGAGGTGCGCTAAACAGGGCGGAGCCCGCCGCAGGCGTCTTCCCCTACTACGACCTCGATGCCGCCGGATGGCGCTCTTTCCGCCTCGATAACTTCATCGGCTTTGTAGAGGAGGTGAAGTAAAGAGAAAGTAGCAAAGAGAAAACTATGCAGATTGCTTCTAATCTTTTAAAAAAATAATTTATTTTAATAAATTTTAAAAAAAGCATTCTTATGGAAACATTAGATGATGTCATCCAAAAAAAGATGAGCAAGTCATTGCTAAGCTTTATGATACTTGTAGATCCGGAAAAAAAATTCGGCTTCGATAAACCACTCATTGAGGCATGGAACGCGCTCACTTTGGAAGATCAGCGTAAGATGTACCTCTATCTGCTCTATCGCAAATGGCGAGGTGAAGGCTTCTACGGTACACCGTATGACATCATCACCAATTGCCATCCGTACCCCACTAACTGGAACGGACGACCATTGATCAACCGACTCATCAAAGAAACCAAAATGGTCAGAGCATATTACAACGGCTCCTACGGCATCTACACGCTCGACGAAGCACGCGTATGGCAAATGACCGACGTCAAACCCTTAAATTAAATCAACATTATGAAAGTAGAATTTATGCCCGGCATAGCCGCTATGTCCGGCACATTGAAAGACAAAAACGGTAACAAACTCGTTTTTATGCACCGCCAATCCGACGGCAAAGGACACGGTCGCGCTTATCTGCGCTCAAAGGATAGCTACCAGCGCTCGACGCCTGTCTCCGACAAAGAAATCGCCGCACGAGTACTCTTCCAAAATCGAGCACAACTCGTAAAACAACTTATGACCGAGCACCGGTGCAAGACGAAAGCCGAAGCCTGGCGTATCGCTAAAGAACAAATCAAATAGGGCATTATGCAGGGTATATGCAGAGTATATGCATACTTTATGCAGGCATTCTGCTGTTTAGAATTATTTATTGTGCATCTTTGCCGCATTTTTGCGGCAACTAAAAATCAGTATTATGAAAGTTATTTTATCAAGTCAATGTATCTCCCTCACGGGCATGCTCGAACGGGGTCTTGGCTATCATCTTGAGCATCGTAAGAACGGTTACTTCTCAAAACGAGACCAAAGAGGTTTTGCTCCTTTTGACGGGCACTGGCGCTTCATCGTCCTCTGTGCCGAACTCACACGCAACAAGTTGTATGTCACCGACATCAAAGTCCATTGGCTCGAACTGCAAACCGCCCTCTATGAGGCCAGGCACTTCACCGCCTCCGAGCAGGTACGGCGCAACTATACCGATAAGTGCAAAGCCACCTACAACGCCCGCGACATCCTCAACCTCAAAACCACATTCGGCTTATGAAGAAACATGCAATTACATTCGCGCAATTAACCGCGCGCCTCGAAAGAGCCATCCACTGTGATGTGGGGTTGCGCGGGCTGAACATTCTCCTTTACGGCTGGATTGCCAAACATGGACGGTGCTCCCGAGCACAGTTCAGACAACGTAAAGTAGCCGATGGAGAAGAATGGTTAACACCCTCCGAAGCCGAACATTTTTCACACTATTGCGGGTATGATTTGACCCGAGATTGAGAAAAGCGTGAGGTTCTTACGCTCAACGGAGCCGGATATTTGCCGGCTTCGCTTTTTTATACTACTTTTGCAGCGTCAAACGAAAGGAACCCTATTATGAGCAAACGCAAAATCATCAAAATCGTCATCTCGGTACTGATCGCAGCACTCACTGCCCTTGGAGCCGCAATGGGACTCACGTCCTGCAACGTCGTTCGTACTATCACGAACAAGTCGGAATTCTACCAGCGCGGCGACACCTCGGTCATGATCCAAACGAAAACCACCGAGTCTTACGACGCTACGAAGAAATAATAAGTCCTCCCCTCAACCGATGGAGAGTAAGTACTCAATCGGAGGCGTCTCGAGCGGATGGGGACCGCGAGAGTCGTCGAGCAGGGGGCGAGTTACTCCGATGAGTAGCTTACTCGACATCCCCTATTGTTTAACCATGAAAAACACACACTACTATGGCAAAAGTGGAATGGAATGACGCCGTGAAGACCGTATCCGGCGCATTGGTGAAAATCAACAAGAAGTCGCAGCACGCGGCAGACCAGAAGATGATTCTGGCTACTCACCGCGTAGCAGCAACCGAGAACACCCACTGCAACCGCCTGTACATCCGTGGTTTGGGTTCCGTAACTCGCTCGACGGTACCGCAGGCGAAAGAGCTCGCAGCTCGTTCTCGTTTCGCATCGGTAGCAGCAGCTGTCAAAGCGCGCAGCAAGGACCTGATGCAGCAGGCGACCGACATCACCAACTTCCTCGCACAGAAGGACACCGTCGGTGGTAAAAAGACCATGCGCGCGTACCTCTGGAAGGTTTGCGGTGACGCGTACGACGCAGCTCTCGCAGGAGCCTAAGAGCCGTAAGGCATGGCGAAAGAGATCTCTTCGGAGGTCTCTTTTTTATTTTATCTCGCTTCGCGAAAAGAAAGCCCCCAAAAAGAAAGCCCCAAAAGAAATTTTCCCAAAAAAGAGCCCAAAATTTGCACATATAATTTTTTTTTTGTACCTTTGCGGCGAAATTGTGTAAACATACTAAATTTAACCATAATGAAAACGACAAGAACCCTTATTATTTGTGCGCTCGCCGTATGTGCAGTACTGATGACGGTATTCTGCGTACAGAGTGTCACGACCCCTATCAAGTTTGAGAACAAGCGCACTGAGCGCGAGGTAGTTGTGATCAAGCACTTGGTTGATCTGCGCACCGCTGAGGTGGAGTACCACCACCAGAACGGCCGCTTCACGGCTAACCTCGACAGCCTCCTTCTCTTCCTCCGCACCGCTCCGAAGAAAGAGGTGCTCAAGGAAGGTAGTTTGACCGATAAGCAACTCGAGGCAGGTCTGACCGAGCCGAAGGCTATTAAGATTCTCAACGAGGCGAAGAAGAAAGCGCTGAAGAAGAACAGCTTCGACACGCCGGAGGCGCTCTATGCGTATGTATGGGCTAATGACGCAGACGTGATCAAGAATGGTCTGGCAGGTTTCCGCCGCGATACCATCGAGCTCAACATGCTGCAGTCGCTCTATAAGGGTGAGTACGACGAAGAGAGCATCGCTATCATCACTCAGATCCCGTTCAGCGAGGGTAAACTCTTCGAGGTGGAGGTCAACAACGACTATAAGACCAGCCAGGGTATCCGCGTTCCGCTCTTCGAGGCACGTGCGCCGTTTGAGAGCTACCTGGGCGACCTGAACAAGCAGGAGTTTGTGAACCTCATCGACCGCGAGAAGAAGCTCGAGCACTATCCCGTTCTGAAAGTCGGTGACGTCTTCTCGCCGAACAACAACGCAGGTAACTGGGAGTGATTAAGGTGAAAGGTGAAAAGTGAAAGGATGAGAATTATCTCCGGAATATATGGGGGGCGGCGATTGTCGCCCCCTAAAAATATCACCGCGAGGCCCACGACGGACTTCGCGAAAGAGAGTCTATTCAATCTGCTGAACAACCGATTAGATTTTGAAGGGATTGATGTATTGGATCTGTTTGCCGGTACAGGTGGAATTGGTATTGAGTGCGTGAGCAGAGGAGCACGGGAGGTGACGGCAGTGGAGATCGCGCATGTGCAGCAGAACTGGATTATCAGTTGTTGCAGGCAATTAGGGATCAAAAACTTGAGTGTGATCCGCGGCGATGTATTCAAGTTTCTGAGTGCATGCAGGACGAAGTACGATTTGATTTTTGCCGATCCTCCTTATGCGTTGGAAGAGTTACCTACTCTGCCCGACGTTATTTTAGAAAGAGGTATATTAAAAGAAGAAGGATGGCTTGTTATCGAGCACGGTAAAGATACCGATTTCACAAGCCACCCAAGACATGTAGAAACGAGGACCTATGGAAGTGTACATTTCTCGTTCTTCCAATAAAAAAGAGGCAAGCGCCTCTTT
>JAEEGL015797472.1_pt1 | contig 11936 bp, 11 predicted proteins | sample 9134231 | NCBI WGS metagenome assembly JAEEGL01 (sample SAMN16246548, study PRJNA631951) | gut metagenome | biome: gut microbiome; feature: rumen; material: fiber-attached | host: Bos | place: Iran: Karaj | collected 2018-10 | reverse complement strand
TCAGGTAACCACCCCATATACTTTGTCAGAATGATATTGAATAGTACATCACGGTGTTTCAAATAATACGATATCGACTGCATTTATTTTATTGTTTTATCTAGATAATACAAAAACCTATCCCTGTGTGATTCACAAGCAATCTTATTCTGGAGAGCTCTCAGCCTATTATTCGGAAGAAAACCTGGCAAATAGCCACGTACATATAACGCTGCAAGGTACTTATTCCTATATGGACAAAGAACATACTTCTGACTATTAATTGTATCGTCCATAAAGCGCATATATTCTTTATCTAACATCGATTGATCGCTTATGATGGCATTCAACCGTTCAATTTCTCTATAGACGTCTTTCAAAATCTTGATTGTTGGTTCGGACTTGCATTGAATAAAGGGAACAATACTGTAGCCAATTCTATCACCATCAAAAGTTAGAATCAGCATATATCCTTCATACCAAGATTGAACACAGTCCGTATTGAGGTCAAAACAAAAATTGCCCAATCCGTAGAATATAGGCTTGCCATTGTATTCCTCATATCCGCTATAGCAATGCTGGTGATGGTTTACCACCACATCGGCCCCACAATCTATAAAAAAGCGATATTGTTTTTGCATCCGAGGAGTTGGCAACATATAGCCCTCGATACCACCATGGACAATAATAATTATGAAATCGGCCTTGCTCCTGGCTTCTTTAATGAAGTAAAACAGGTTTACGGGATCTAAAGGATTACTCCCTGCCGTAGTATTAGTTGCAATCGAGTACTCGTTCTCACAGCAGTTAATAAACGCAAATACCTTACTATTAATCGTCCGATAGAATACTCTTTGGGCTTCCGAAAGATTCTTTCCAGCTCCGATAAAATCAATATTCGCCCGGGAAAGAAGCGACATCGTAGTCAGTGCCCCATCCTCTCCATAGTCATAGAAGTGATTATTTGCCAAGGTCACTCCTTTGAACCCCGAATACTTCAATGCCCCTATTATAGCCTTGCTGCACCGAAGGTTGGGCCCCGCCTTTTTTATGGGTACTCCTTTGCTTGTTACAATAGGGGATTCCAAATTAACTAAAGCATAGTCTACATGTTCAACTATCGGTTTTACCTCACTAAGTACATCGGCATAACAGCCCTCATCTAGTTTGATTGCTACCCTTTCACTTGGAGCAAAGTCGCCTGCTATAAGAATACTTGTCATTCGTCGATATAATTCATTACATTTCTATAACCACTTTGAGCTGAATGATTCTTTATAAAGAATGCTTTTACGGAATGTTGCAGTGATCGATAATAATCACAATCACATAGTACTTTTATTAAAGCTCTTTGTAATTCTTCCTCAGATGAAACAATCACACCAAGATGATTTGTTCTAATGACATCGCTGGGATCAACGGTTGAGATAACAGGGATGCCAGCCGACCATGCTTGCAGAAAAGTATTCGGAAAGCCTTCATAGGTTGATGTGCATAATAAAACGCGAGATCTCTCAACTAATTTATTCGTATAATAGAAAGATCTTCCTCCGAGAAAAGACACATTAGATAGCCGTTCGGATCTATTATGCATTTCTTCATAATATGCAGTCTCTCCCGTGGGCCCTCCTGCAAGTACAAAGTGGAAGTTGGGAATCTTTTGAGCAGCATCCAATACCCACTCTGCTCGTTTAAGTTTTCTCAAGTTTGCAACCCAGACAACGTCGCTTTCGGGAGGTGTGTCTTTCAGATTATCAGCGAGATGTCCCCATATGTTGAATTGTACCAGGCTCTCTTTGCCAAAATTTTTAAGAAGCATATCGTGCTGATATCTGTTCTGAGTTATAAAATAACTAATATGTCGCAAAGACCGCAAGTACATTCGGCGATCAAGATTTGTTGCTCCAACAGGAATTTTATCAATCTCAAAATCACTATCACTAGCCCCAAATAGTACTAGTTTCACACCAAATAAGCGTGAGAAAATAGCAATTGACAAAAGATGGCGGCTACTCCCTCGATAAACTAACAAAGAAGGGCGAACTAACCATATATACTTAATAGCATGAAACCACTCTAATATGATGTTGACTCGTTTGATGTTCTTTATTGGATGAAAAACTATGCCCTCTCGTACGACAGTCGCTCTTGCATTCTTTGCAAACGATAGGACCTCCCAGCCATTCTCAACAAATGCCAATGCCCATAAATACATTTGTACTGCAAGGCCGCCTATAGGCAACCCATCTATCAATTTGATAATATCTGTAGACCAAAAGATGGCTTTATTGTTTTTTTTCATTTGGTAGTGTAATCAATTCCCCCAATTTATAGTCCCATTCCTCTGGATTAAACGGCACCATTCCTCCCCAGTGGCTGTAGGTCATTTCCCCAAAAAATACTTGCCCATCCACCTCATAGAAGTCCACTCGCACATGCGGCATCCCTTTTGAAAGTTTGGCGGCAAGAACTTTCATTTCATCGAACTTTATTGGTTTTTCTGGTAATACGTCCGCATTTGGATGCCCATTGGTAAAAGGCAAGTGGTTATAATCCATGTCGAAGAAATCAAATCTCGTTTCCTCTCCAACTTTTTGCCTCTCAGATGCAACAAACAAAACTTTGGGCTCTCCATCGAAACAGAAAAATTTATAGTCACGCAGCTCTTTCGTTTTGGAGTCTTCCATATATTTCTCGGCGATAATACGTCGAGGAATATCTTTATACGCTTTTTCGCGGCTACGTACATAAAAATCATGTTTTAAGGCCGCAGAAAGTATTCTATTCGCATTCTCTATATCAAGAGATGCTTTGTCTTTACACACCACAATGCCACCAGAATTGTGAGTGCATTTCATGACGAACTGATCGGGTAGTTTGTCAAAGTCGATATCTTCGAACTTATCCCACACGCCAATCAGAGGAATTACGTATTGCGGACCGATGACTTTAGCGATATAACTCTTTACCGCGAATTTGTCTGACAGTACTGTGTCAATCGGCCTTCGGCCATACTGCTTAAGCCATTGCAACTTCTCATTGAAAGAACGTGGATTCTTCAGATGCAAAGGTTTTCCTATGCAACAATAAAACTTGATGCGCAAATACAATGTATCGGGTATAGGTAAAAAAGTGGCGACGCGATCTAAAACTTTCAGGATGTATTTGCGAAAAAAAGGTAAGTCAGACATATTCTCAATAATTTGTATAGTAAATGGCCTCCTTAATATGCTTTTTTCTCATCATCTGTTATGCGCATTGCAACGAAGCTTATTAAAAAAGAGTAGAGGTTTTGATAAGGATTCAGTAATTGCCCGGTTTGCACGTAGAATAAGGCGATAAAAAAAGTAATAGTACAGACAAAATAGCCTTTCCTGTAGTTCGTTTTAAAGCATTTTATAGCCATAATAACAAATGCGATCAAGCCTATAAGGCCATATGCGATTACAATTTGTTGCGTCCCATTATGAGTAGCGCTAGTGATTTCATTAATTACATCATGATAGTGGACGGCACCAACCCCAAATATCAACTGAAGAGGATGACTCATAAGATACCGGTTATACTCTTTAAAAATAACTGTTCGACCACCGGCAATAGCCATGCTTTCATCTTCTAATCTATTAGAAAAGGCTTGATTAATAACATTGTTATTAAGCAGTACAAAAAAGGCGATAATAACCAAAAAGAAAACAATGATGTATCGAAAATGCGAACTCTTCCCTTTCATCCCACGAGTAGATAATAGAAACAGACCAATAAGTAAAAATGTTCCCAATAGCCATGTTCGTGAGACACTCAATGCCCCTACATAGATGAAGACGATACAGATTAGAATAAACGGGAGCAATTGTATCTTTTTCATGCTGAAAAGAATTAACATCAACGAGAGCCCTGTTAATGAAAAAAAGCCTAGTCCATTTGGGTTAGCATTGAGCATCATAATGTTTTGTTCACTGTCAGTAATCCGCTTAGTATATCCTAAACGGCTCCCTTCTTCAAGTAACAATTCAGCATCATGATTGATCTGAGTAATAATCCAAATAGCAATGAGAAATGTTAATAATCCCAAGATGAAATATAGTATACATTGCAAATTCTTCACTTCTGGGTCTTTCAATGTCGCCAAATAACAGAAGAAGAAAAAAGCAGTCAGATAACCGAGTGCCCCAGGGAAGTCGATACTAAACGAATAAAAGCCGTAATGAACGAATTCAAAAAAAACGATAATGAGAAAACAGATTATTCCGGATATACTAATATTGCTCGTTTTTTTGCAAAACAAAAGCGCTGATAATAGTGGGAAGATATAGTTTCCAGGTATTCCACTCGACAATGGTAATAAAAACAGGATGAAATACACTAAGGATGCTGGTTGCATAAGTATCGCAGGAATAACAGATGCCCCAATTATCATGGTTCGATTGATCTCAATGCCCAACAAATCTCGGGCATAGAGTAGCCCAATCATAAGAATAACGGCTACAACCAAAATGATTTGATTGCTTTTAAAAAAAGCACTTATCCGAACTCGACTTCTATTACTCTGCCTATCTGGTAAATAGTTGTTCATTTGAATGTCCTCGTTTTTTCTATAAGTGTAACTTAGAGACACTTAAAAGTTTAATGAATCGCCTCTCGTTATGACAATTATTAAATGGGGTGGGTTTAGAATACTATTCTAGAATACTCTCTTAAAAGCTCTGTGTTTTATCTCCATTAGCAATGCTCTTTCTTTGGGAAACAAAAACAGTACAACAAAATACAAAAAAGAACAAAGTGCAATCCATATAAACGAAAGAATAATGCTATCGTTCAATCGTAATAAAAGTATAGCAGCGACAGACATAATTATACAAGCCATAAACTCGGGAATGACATTCTGAATCATCCTCCACGGAGATTGTTTGATTGTAATGTATACGAATATCATGTTTACTAATACCCCTTCCAATCTTATAAATGACCGAGCAATATAAAGGGTATGGAAACCATAATGCCCCGCTATAATAACAGTTGGAATTAAAAATACTAAATGAAGAACTTGTGTTATAACCGAGATGAAGGGCTTCCCAACTGCGGGGTAAACATTAGAACAAAACCTTGCGAATACTATCATTACAACCTCCATTAAAGCCCAAAGCCCGATAAATGAAGACGCCTCTGTCCACTGATTACCCAACATCACTTCGGTAACTAAATCCTGGAATAAATAAATACCAAAGCCCATAGGGAGTAGCAAAATAGCTGTGTATTTTTGGAATTTTAAGAGAACACTTCTCATCTTTGGTAAATCATCTTGCAAGCGTGCAATCGCAGGCATAACAACAGGCAGAATACTATTCGCAACCAGTGACGTGAATTGCCCTACAGTAGTAATAGAAGTTTTATAAAGACCCAGGTAATAAGAATCAAGTGCTCGCCCAATAAACAATATGTCAATATATGCCGTTGCCCAAACCAGAACTGCATCCACAATACTCCATGAACAAAAAGCGAACATTTCTTTCAGTCTACCAAAACTGTAGTATAGGCTTGGTCTCCAATTGGATTTTAGGGTAAGTAGTAGTGCATTAACTAAATTCGTAACGATTGTACCTATAACTAATGCCCAATAGCTGCGGAGTATTATAGCCAAAGGAATGGTAATACAAAGAGGTACTAAAATCATCGCTATCCGACGCCAGAATAAAGTCTTAAAATCAAGACTCCTCTTAAATAATGCCATTTGAATACTTGAAAAAGCGGCAATCGGGATCGATATGCATGCTATAGTCAAGACATGCCCCAAGCCCGGATTACCTACAAGTATGGCAATTGAATCACTAAATAACGCGATGACACCCCACAAAATAAAACTCATTGTGAGGTTGGACCAAAAAGCTACATCTGCTGACTTGTCTTTGTCCTCCTGATCAATGAATTCGTGCTGAATGAGATATCGCTGGAAACCAGCATCTGTAAAAATCTCCGCAAAGGCAATTACCATATTCAAAGTCGCAACGACGCCAAAAGCCTCTGGAGTCAACAGGCGCGCTAACACCATACTGGATATTGGAGCTACCAGTTTGGCTAACACCTCTGTGAAGGTGGACCATTTTGTTGCAGTTATGATACTTTGACTAAGATTATTGTCCATTATTACTTAAGAGAAATAACCGATAAACTTATTATGGTTAGATTATTAAAGTCGTGGGACATGCTCGTTAAGATACGCTTTTTTCTCCTCTCCCGACAATTGCAGTGTAGGATAGAATGTACCTCTTTTCTTGTTCTTAATATAATACTCTTCAATGGTACAAATCACCTTTGCAGGCATTCCTGCTGCCACCATTCCATTTGGGATGTCTTTGGTTACGACTGAACGAGTCCCTATTATACAATTATTACCTATGGTTACACCACCCATGATGACGGATCCGCATCCCACGAAACAATTATCTCCTATTTTGATCCTGGCCATTTTATCCATTACCATACCATCAAAATACCCCAAACTATTCAATACCTTTACCCCTCCATCATGGCATAAAAAAGAAACATCAGCACTTATCAAACAATCTTTCCCAATTTCAACAAGATAGGGATCGTTACCCACATTTGCACGTCCTGTGAATCTGGTTCCCTCACCTACCGTGCATCCAAGAGAGCGTAAGTAACGCCTCTTTGATTCGTCACTTTTATTAATCCTATGAATTAGAAGCCTATTTTTAATAACTGAGAAAATGGACATGTCAAATATGAATAAGAATATAATATGAAATGCGACTACCCTAAAAGTGTTTTTCCTATTCTTGTTGTCAAAAGTAAATCTGTTACTATGAATGAGAGTACTATGGCCAATAGAAAACCACACCACGGTAACCAATAAGGGCCGACAAAAGTCGAAAAGGATGTCTTGTAGTAAAGGGACTGTAGGACAAATTGCTGGAAGATGTAAATGCCAAAACAACAGTCAGCAAGTCTTCTTGTGAAAGAATTTAATCTGTGTCTTTGACAATAATAGACAGCGCTTAAGTAGAAAGCTAAAGTTCCGATAGAAGAGTATAGCAATTGACCGCCATGACTGGCGATTACAGTAAATACTTTAGATGAGATAGAAGAACCTTCAATTATAGAAATGTCAGTCAAAGGTCTTAAAACAGTATAAACGGTAGCAAATGTGATCCATGACAAAAACAAAGTTTTCGTTGTAATTCTTTTTTTTATTCTTTCTGCGTATTTGTATACCATAAAACCACCATGGAAATAAACCATGAATGAGATTGCACTGGAGATGCGTAGTGGCAAACTAATCACGTTAAACAGATTCAGTAAAATGAGGACTACCATTTTCCAGCCATCATTAATCTTGATCTGCTCCAGAAGCCATTCGCAAACGAAACACCAAAAGAGCATTGGAAGAAACCACATATGCCCGCAACCATTGATTATACTGTACACAAAATCACTGCATCCTTTATTCTTTAAGAATAAGAAATAGTAAAAAGTACTAAAAACGATACTTGGAAGTAGAAGGCGTTTTAACTTACTTGTGACTAGTGAAAATAAACCGTTTCTGCGTTTTTAGAGTAATGCGTTGAAATGCAAACAGATATCCTGAAATGAAAACAAAAGCTTCTAGAGTAAAAGCAAATGAAACGCGGGCAAGCCATTTATATGCGGGGATATCAATGTATCCAAGTGGTTCTGCCCAACTACCATTGTAGCAGGTAAATGAGTGCAGAAAAACGATGAGAATTGCAAGCACACATCGCATCAATGTCACTTCCTCTAAACGTATCCTCTTGGGTTGTTCCATCTAAATCACAAAAGCAATAATACTTGTTTTTAAACTGCGTTTCTAAATGACCTGAAGAAACGACGCAATCAGTAAGAATCTATAAATATGAACTATTAACATGTTATGGCTCCTTAATAATACTCTACTGATCCCGTTATTCTGCTGTAATAACTCTATTGTTATTCTCGATGGAGAGTCTATTGATACTTCTACAATGAATAATGTTCCCTCTGAGAACAGTTCCCCTTAAATCCAGATCTCGTCCTTCCGTCCTTATTATCGAGGATGTTATTCGCAATTTATCTTTCATGTCATAATCAATGAGTTTGAAGGACTCTTCTTTGGCTTTAGGAATGATAAGATTACAATTCTCAATATTAATACACTCAATATTGGGAACGTAATGCTTATAGCAGCTTATGAGAGACTTTGTGCTTGTTTCACCAGCAGCAACTGATATGCGGCAGTTTTTTAAATTGATAGATAACAAGCGATTTTTATAATCGATTCCACTTTCAGTAGGAGCATAGATGATTATGCCATAGCCACCTTCAATTGAACATCCATCCATCGTAATTTGTGTGGGTGAATGAATAGCAGCAAAACGGACCTCTTTAAAAGAGCAGCTACGGAAGGTAAGATCGGTAGATTGCGCTCTAAGTGTTCCATCTGTTTGGCAGTTTGCAAAAAGTAGGTTTTCGAAATTTTGCCTTCCATTTGCTTCAAATGTGCTACTGCAAGAGACTGCGGGTCCCCTGTTATGCGCAATAACACAGTTTTCGACGATTAGATTACGTACAGACATATTCTGTCCGTTATTAACATTCGGCTCAACATCAATACCAGCCCCAGGTGCAGTGAATTCCTTTTGACCGGTGTTGATAAATGAGCTATCGCAGACTCTAAGTCCATCCACGTGGATAATGCTTATTCCTTGTCTGCGGTTGGAATCACATGTGACGTTTCTGACCGTAATGTTTTTGCTGGCATGGTCGTAAATCCCAACATGAGATTCTTTACCGCCAGTAATATATATGCCATCTCCAGTACATTGGGTGATGTGAAGGTCTTCAATCAAGATGTTCTGCGACTCGTAAACCGTTACACCCATACCCCATTCGCTAGTGCTTCCATCAATATATACATGGTACCCAACATCACCCATAATTGTGCCCCCTTTTATAGAGACATTCGTTTTATTCTTGATATTGAAGATACTATACGACTTGTGGTTATTGGGTGCAAGGGTTAATGTACCATTGAAATTCAAGGTAGTATTGCTCTTAAAGTCAATGCCGTACCCCCCGGATTTGATAATTGTGATAGTATAGTCGTGGCTTATCGTAATGTTGTTCTGTACGTAGTCGGACTGGATGGCATTTATGTTTCCGATAACTTCTGAATCGGAAAGATGCTTCTTTGAAAAGTAAATGTCATTTATAGTGTTCACGCACCAAGTGCCGGCTAACTTAACCCCCAGCACGCCTTCCTTCATAGAGCTAAGTTTTGTCTCGTTCCCATAAAGAGTGCCATTCACAATTGCGCCGCCTTTCTTGAAAGTTATTGTAACACCTGCTGGAACATTTACTTTTTGGCCTTGAAGATCAATAATCTCCCTTACAAAAAACTCCTTCCCATCGTGCATCCCTATATCTAAAGTTTCTATTGGTTCACGTGTCATGGCCTTTTCAGGTATAGCTTTGTTTTGTGTTGATGTGCAGATAATGGCACATGCCATGAACACTTTGCAAAGAACAAAAGAAAAGTAGAAAAGTGGACGCATAATCCGAATGATTAATGATGATTGCAGATGGTGACAGCGGAATACTGCCACCATCTGCAATGAACTATTATAGTCTTCCGTCCACAATGTCGCGATCTAAAGTACACTTCACATCGAATATGACGTGCTTCTCTTTCAACATAGATACGACATCCAGCCCATTGAACTTCTTGTGAGCAACCGCCGCAATTGCAGCATCAAACTTTTCGGTCGGCAATTCGTTCACGACCTCAATCCCGTACTCGTGCTTCACAATAACAGGATTCGCCCAAGGATCAAATACAGTGATGTTAAGGTTGTATTCTTTTAGTGCCTTGTAAATATCAATGACCTTTGTATTCCGTACATCAGGGCAGTTCTCTTTGAATGTGAATCCAAGGATGATGATATTGGAGTTGAGCACCTGGATGCCTTTCTTTAGCATAATTTTAATAGTCTCTGTGGCTACATACTCTCCCATCCCATCATTCATTCGCCTGCCGGCAAGGATGATTTCCGGATTGTACCCATGACGCTGGGCACACTGTGCTAAATAATACGGATCTACGCCAATGCAGTGACCACCTACAAGACCAGGACGGAAGGGCAAAAAGTTCCATTTGGTTCCTGCTGCTTCAAGGACATCCAGGGTATCGATACCCATCTTGTTGAAAATCTTGGAGAGTTCATTCACAAAAGCTATGTTGATGTCACGCTGGCTATTCTCAATTACCTTCGCGGCTTCTGCAACCTTAATTGTCGGAGCAAGATGAGTACCAGCCGTGATAACACTGGCATAAACCTCGTTTATATACTTGCCAATCTCAGGAGTTGAGCCGGAAGTCACTTTTTTGATATGTTCCACAGTGTGCTGCTTGTCTCCTGGGTTGATTCGTTCGGGACTGTAACCGCCGTAGAAATCCACGTTCATCTTGAGGCCGGAAACCTTCTCGACGACCGGGATGCACTCGTCTTCGGTTACACCAGGATAAACGGTGGACTCATAAACCACCACGTCCCCTTTGCTGATAACTTTACCGACTGTGGTACTAGCACCCACAAGAGGAGTAAGATCTGGATTATTATCTGCATCTACAGGAGTTGGAACAGCCACAATGTAGAAATTACAGTCACGAATCTTTTCAATATCGCTGGTGCAGATAAAACCATGGTTATTGATGGCATCCTGAAGGATGTCGTCAGCCACTTCAAGCGTAGCGTCGTGACCGGCCATCAAAGCGTCGCAACGCTTCTGGTTCATATCAAAACCAACAGTCTGGTACTTAGTTGAAAACAGGCGGGCGAGAGGAAGTCCAACATAGCCTAAGCCAATGACACAAATCTTTGTCTCTTTCATTGTTATTTGAGTTTAAAAAATATACAATAATAGTTTACAAATTTGCTTTATACCAATCAATTGCTTCAGCAAGACCCTTGGCGAAGTCGTATTGAGGGTCGTAACCTAGCAAATGCTGGGCTTTGCTGATATCCGCATTGGAATGCTTAATGTCACCTTTACGGTCTGGACCAAAAATGGGTTCTATGTCCTTACCGAGAGCTTTAGTGAGGTCATAGTAAATATCGATCAAATACTCGCGGCCACCGTAAGCGATATTGAATGCCTCGCCACTAGCCTCATCGGGTGCAAGGCATGCCTTGAGGTTGGCTTCTATCACATTCTCAATATACGTAAAATCCCGGCTTTGCTTACCATCACCATTAATAGTAGGACGCTCATCGTTAAGCAACTGCTTAATAAACTTGGGGATAACAGCAGCGTAAGCGCCATGAGGATCCTGTCGGCGACCAAAAACGTTAAAATATCGGAGCCCCACAGTCTTTAATCCATAGTGTTTGGTATACTGCTTTGCCCACTCCTCATCGCAGCGTTTGGTTAAAGCATAAGGGGATAGCAGATTTCCCTCAACGCCCTCTTTTTTGGGCAAGTGCGCCTCGTCGCCATAGACTGAACTTGATGACGCATAAACGAAAGTCTTGATACCATTCTGGCGGGCAGCCTCCATCATGTTCAGTGTGCCTTGAATGTTATTGGCGCAATAGAACAACGGCATTTCAATGCTTCTGGGAACGCTTCCCCATGCAGCCTCGTTCAGCACATAATCAACACCTTCGCAAGCCTTCAGACAAGTGTCAAAGTCTTTAATGTCTCCTTTGATAAATACGTAGTTCGGATTATCACTCAGTAAATCGACATTAGCTTGTTTACCAGTACTAAGGTCATCAAGACAACGCACCCGATAACCCATTTTGAGAATGGCTTCGCAAAGGTTTGAACCAATAAAACCTGCTCCGCCTGTCACCAAGAACAGAGAGTCCTTTGGGAATTGAAGTTCTTTGTATTTCATAAATGTTATATTAATAATCTATTGTTAGTACTATTATTGGCAATTA
>JAEEGL015493520.1_pt1 | contig 11936 bp, 10 predicted proteins | sample 9134231 | NCBI WGS metagenome assembly JAEEGL01 (sample SAMN16246548, study PRJNA631951) | gut metagenome | biome: gut microbiome; feature: rumen; material: fiber-attached | host: Bos | place: Iran: Karaj | collected 2018-10 | reverse complement strand
CTTGCCTTACCGCTTGGCTACACCCCAACGCAGGTTTTATATGATCCATCTGCCTCTGGCAGCAGACTTGGTAACAAAGATGGGGTGAGTAGTGGGACTCGAACCCACGCCATTCAGAGCCACAATCTGACGCTCTACCACTGAACTATACCCACCACGTTGGCGCGCCTGGAGGGGCTCGAACCCCCGACCCACGGCTTAGAAGGCCGTTGCTCTATCCAACTGAGCTACAGGCGCAAACCGCGGCCAAGCTGAGTGCCTTCACCAGCGACGATCCGCTGACAGGACTGGATTATAGCACGTTATCCCGGCTGTGTCAACGCTTTTTTCCCGGTAATTCACGGAAATGCGGCGATTATCCCGACAGGCTACGGCAGCGGCAGGCGGCGGGCGGGCCTTCCGCCAGGCTTGAAAAACGGCGGATTGTGTGCTATGGTTTTCCGGACGATGGGGACACGGTCGGACGGGGCAGCGGCGGCTTCCCGCCGGGACCGGGGGAGAGGAGAACGCCATGCCGTTTCGGTTCATTGAGATGGAGACCTACCCGCGGCGCGCGCATTTCGGTTATTTCAGGACACTGGCATATCCCTATGTGGGCATCACGGTGAATGTGGATGTGACAGGCCTGCCGGACTGGTGCAGGCGGGAGGGACACTCCTTCTACCTGACGGTGATGCACGCCGCGGCATTGGCGGCGGATGGGGTGTCGGTCCTGCGCCAGCGCATCCGGGACGGCCGGATCGTGGAGTACACGGAGTGTCCCACCTCCCACACGGAGGCATCGGAGGACGGGACCTACCACTACTGCACGGTGCACCACCACATGGCGGACGACGAGTACTTCCGCCGGGCGGAACAGGCCCGGGAGGCCTGCAGAGGCAGCGGCCTGGAAGAGGACGAGGACGTGGAAAGCTTCTACTTCATCTCCACGGTGCCGTGGCTGCACTATACGGCGCTGATCCAGCCCGTGGCAGCGGGGGATGAATCCAACCCCCGGATCACCTGGGGGAGGTATGAGGAGACGGCGGAGGGCAGGCTGCTCATGCCCGTGACCCTGCTGGCCCACCATGCCCTGGTGGACGGCGTCCATCTGGCACAGTTCTACGAAAACCTGGCGGCGGAGATCCGGCGGTATGCTTCCGGGAGGTGAACCCGGCTCCGCCCGAAGGTTCCGCTGGCATGAAAAACGGCAGTGCCCATGCGCTGGGCCTGCCGTTTTTTTCGGCCTTTTGCCGGAGCGGTGGATTCAGGCGTCTTTCCACAGCAGGGCCCGCAGGGTCTCCGCCGCGTCCCGGTGCTGCAGCTTCCGGGGCTCGAACCGGATGAGACTGTAGACCAGCTGCATCACCAGCCCGGCGCCGAAGGTGCTGATGAGGGTGCCGATGCCCACGGGGCCGCCCAGGAGGTAGCCCAGGAGGGTCACTACCCCCCACAGCAGCACCTCCACCACGCCGATGGGGACCCTGGGCAGCCGTTTCCCCAGGCCGATGAGCAGCGCGTCCCGGGGACCGCAGCCCTGCTCCGCCCGCATGTAGAGCCACATCCCCAGCGCCATGAATACGAAGCCGGCCAGCATCAGCGCGATGCCCAGCCAGGTGCTCCGGTTCTCCGGGAAGGGGTTCAGTGTGTTGAAGAGCTGTACGAAGTTCCCGGTCAGCAGGGCGTCGATGATGGTGCCGAAGCCGATCCGCTCCCGCAGCAGCAGGTCGATGGCCAGGATCGTCAGGGCCATGAGGGTCATGGAGATCCCGTAATTGAAGGGTGTGTGGGCGGCGATGCCCATGCCCAGGCAGTCCCAGGGAGCCAGGCCGATGTTGGCAAAGATGGTCAGATGGACCCCCAGGGAGAACACCGCCAGCCCCAGCACGATCCTGAGCCAGCCCAGGACGATTCTCTTCTTTTCCATCCGGTGTATCCTTTCACATTGCGGTCCCCTCCGGGGACGGCGGGCGGCGGATCCCCCGCAGCCGGCTCCCATTGTACACGTATGCCCCGGTTCCGTCAATGCGGACGGGCTTTTTTGCGCAGAAACGGGTTCCGCCTGATCAGCGGGTGCGGTTCCGTCGCTGCATTGCAATTTTTCGCCCATGGCTGTCCTGCCCTGTGCTATAATGCCGCCGGACTGCTATTCCGCATTGAAAAAATCTTTTGCGATTCCTGTAACGAAATCCGGATCTGCCCGTCTAATCGACGAACAGCCAAGGAAAGGAGGTGATGATGTGTGGACCGGGACGCCTGCGAAAAGCTGTACAACGCGTACTGCATGCGGGTCTTCTCCTACGCGCTGACCCTCACGCGGGACCGCGGCCTGGCGGAGGAAATCACCCAGGAGACCTTTACCCGGGCCTTCGCCAAGGCGGAGAGCTTCCGGAACCAGTCGGATGAGGTCACCTGGCTGTGCGCCATCGCGAAGCATCTGGCGGTGGATGAACACCGGCGGCAGAGCAAAATCACGCCCATGCCGGAGGAGATCCCCGCCCGGGAGGATGTGGAGCAGCGGACCTCGGACCGGGATCTCACCTTCCGCATCCATCTGGCGCTCCATGCGCTGGAGGAGCCCTACCGGGAGATCTTCGAGCTCCGCGTCTTCGGGGAACTGTCCTTCCGGGAGATCGGTACCATCTTCGGGAAGACGGAGAACTGGGCGCGGGTCACATATCATCGGGCCAGGCTGAAGTTGAAGGAAAGGATGGGAGAGCATGAAGATTGATTGCAGCGTGATCCGGGACCTGCTCCCGCTCTATGCGGATGATGTGTGCAGCCCGGCCAGCCGGCAGCTGGTGGAAGAGCATCTGCCGGATTGCCCCGCCTGCGCGGACGTGCTCCGCAGGCTGCGGGACCAGGAGATCGAGGAGGACCTGAGGACGGAGCGGGACGACGTGCTCCGCACCCAGGCGAAGCAGTTCCGCAGGCGTTCCGCCCGGACAGGCGCCGTCATTGCCGGCATCTTCTCCATTCCGGTGTGGGTCTGCCTGATCGTGAATCTGGCCGCGGGGGCGGCTCTGGACTGGTTCTTCATCGTGCTGGCGGCGCTGCTGGTGGCGGCATCCCTCATCGTGGTGCCCATCCTGATGCCGCAGAACAAGCTGCTGTGGACCTTCTGCGCCTTCACGGCCAGCCTGATGGTGCTGCTGGGGGTCTGCTGCCTCTACAGCCGCGGCACCTGGTTCTGGGTGGCTGCCAGCGCCTGCCTCTTCGGGCTGGGGGTCATCTTCCTACCCTTCGTGGTCCGGGCCAGGCCGGTGAAAGCCTGGCTGGGCGCCTGCCGCCCGGCTCCCCTGGTGGTGGTGGCGGACGTGATCCTCTTCGCCAACCTGATGAACGCCGTGAGCCTGCATTCCAAGAGTCCCCTGGTGACCATCCTGATCGCCTTCCTCTGCGCCGGGGGCATCGCCCTGCTGGTGCAGGTCATCCAGAACAGCAAAGGAGAATGAGCCATGAACACGAACGAGTTTGAGAAATCCAAGGGACGGAGAGCCCTCCCGTACATTGTCCTGCTGGTGGTCTGCGCGGCGGTGTTGGCGGTCTGGGCCTTCGGCTGGCTGGGCGGCAATCTGGGGATCGGGACCCACTATGCCAACGCGCAGGCCTACACGGCCGGGGGCACCACCCTGACGGACCTGCCCCGCAGCCTGGAGATCGACTGGCTGGACGGCCGGGTCCGCATCGCCTGGCACGCGGAGCAGACCGTGGAGATCCGGGAGACCTCCCGCAAGCCCATCCCCGGCAACCTGGAGGTCCGCTGGTGGATGGACGGGGAGACCCTGCGGATCCGCTACGCCCAGAGCGGCGCCAGCACCTTCATGAAGGATCTGGACAAGGAGCTCACCGTCACCCTGCCGGAGGGCCTTGCCCTGCAGAACGTCCGCATCAGCGGCACCTCGGCGGACGTGGACATCCCGTCCCTGACGGCGGACAGCCTGCGGCTGGACAGCACGTCCGGGGACATCCGCTTCACCGCCGCGGCGGGGCAGGCAGCCGTGGACACCACCTCCGGCGGCGTCCAGGGAACGGTGACCGGGGCCTCGAAGATCGGGATCAGCACCACTTCCGGCGGCATCGGCCTGGTCCAGAACGGCCGGACGGACAGCATCTCCCTGCACAGCACCTCCGGCGGCGTGGCGCTGCAGATGGAGGACGCCGGGGATGCCGTGGTGAGCACCACCTCCGGCGGCATCGCGGTGCAGGCGGACAGCGTGGACCGGCTGCGGCTCACCACCACCAGCGGCGGCGCGGCGGTGCAACTGGCGGCCTTCAGGGACCTGGCCATCGACTGCACCTCCGGGGACGTCACCGCGGCCCTGCCGGCGGAACCCGGCTTCTCCGGGAAGATCAGCACCACCTCCGGCAGCGTGACCTGCGACCTGCCCCTCAGCTGCGACGGCAATACCTACTCCTGCGGCGACGGCAGCGGGAAGATCAGCATCAACACCACCTCCGGCAACGTCCGGATCCGGTGAGCTGCTCCTCTGCCGCGGCCCCTTCTGCCCCGCCCCCTGTCAGGGCCGCCTGCCATGCCGGCGGCCTTTTACATGGGCCGGCTCCCGGGCAGCAAAAAACCGGCCCGCGGGCCGGCTTATGGGGAGAGGGGAGCGATCATCCCTCCCGGATCATCTGGCGGATGTCGTTGACCTGGTTGAGAAGGTTGGGGTTGGTTTTGCAGGTCTCCGCCACGGTGGCGCAGGCGTGCATCACGGTGGTGTGGTCCCGGTTGCCGAAGAAGGCGCCGATCTGGGGGAGGGACATGCTGGTCATCTCCCGGGTGAGGAACATGGCGATCTGGCGGGGGAGGGCCACCTCCCGGCGGCGGCTGGCACCGGTGATGTCCTCCTCGCCCAGCAGGAAGAACTGGCTGACGGTGTGGAGGATGATCTCCGGGGTGATGGCCCGGCGGTGCTGGTTCTCGAAGATGTCCCGGAGGGCTTCCCGGCAGAGGGCCTCGGTGTAAGGCTGGTTCATCATCTGGGCATAGGCCTTCAGGCGGACCAGCTGTCCCTCCAGCTCCCGGATGTTGCTGTCCACGTTGACGGCGATCATCTCCAGGATGCTGTCCGGCACCTCCATGTGTTCCCGGTGGGCGTTGGCCCGGAGGATGGCGATCCGGGTGTCCAGGTCGGGACGCTGGATGTCGCAGATGAGCCCCCAGCCGAAGCGGCTGCGCAGCCGCTCCTCCAGCCGCGGGATCTCCTTGGGGGGCTTGTCGCTGGTGAGGATGATCTGCTTGCCGGCGTTGTGCAGCTCGTTGAAGGTGTTGAAGAACTCATCCTGGGTGGAGTCCCGTCCGGCGATGAACTGGATGTCGTCCACCATGAGGATGTCCACCGCCCGGAAGCGGCGTTTGAACTCCATGTTCCGGCCCTGCTGGATGGCGGTGATGAGCTCGTTGGTGAAGGCCTCGCTGGTGATGTAGAGGAGCTTCATCTGGGGGTGCTGGCTGTGGATGTGGTGGCCGATGGCGTGCATGAGGTGGGTCTTGCCAAGGCCGGCGCCGCCGTAGATGAACAGGGGGTTGTAGACCTTGCCGGGGGTCTCCGCCACGGCCACGGAGGCGGCGTGGGCAAAGCGGTTGCCGGCGCCCACCACAAAGGTGTCGAAGGTGTAGCGGCCGTTGAGGGCGGGCTGGCTCAGGGGAGCGGTCCCCTCCTGCTGCTGGGCGGCCCGGTCCTGGAGCTCCGCCTTGGTGCACACCTCCACGTTGATGGGGCTGCCCCAGACCTTCCGGACACAGTCCCGGATGGAGGTCAGATAATTGCCCACCAGGGCAGGCTTCAGCTGGTCGATGCTGATGCGCAGCACCAGGTTGTTCTCCTCCAGGGAAACGGGGGTGAGATTGTCGCGGATCAGGGACTCGTAGACAATGCCGGCCATTTCCTTCGATAAAAGCGCATTGACGCGCTCCCAGAGTTCGTTGATGTCCATGACGGTCTCCCATCTGCGGATGATCTTCCGGCGGGGTATCAAAAAGCCCGGACGGTCAGAGGATCGTGGGCTGTGGATAACTTCCGCCCGGGGCGGTGACGCTTGCCCATGGTATCATGTCCAGAGAGAAAAATCAAGGCTTCGGAAAGATTTTTATCGGACGGGACAGCCTGTGGATAACTTTGGGACGGAAGGGGCGCTCAGTGGAGCAGGAGGTAGAGGAAGGCGGCAAAAAGCCCCGTGGCCAGCAGCAGCAGGCCATAGGAGACGGAACGCTCCACCCGCTCGCCCTCATCCTCCAGGGTGTCCAGGTGGCCGATGAGCTTTTCCCCGTAGTGCCCGGCCAGGGGATGGCGGCGGAAGATGCTCCGGTTCAGCTGGTCCACGGCGTGGTCCACCAGGCCACCCAGACTGTCCGCGGGGGAGGTGTGGGCGGAGGGCAGATGGGGCCTGCGGGGGCGGAAGAGGGTGGCGCGGAGCCCAAAGACCAGGCGCTCCGGCAGCTCGGCCAGGCCCCGGGCCAGCAGCGTGCAGCCCTGGGAGACACTGCGCACCAGGGCCCGGCTGTCCGGAATGGCGGAGATCCAGGCCGTGACCGCCCCGATGCCCCGGCCCAGGGCCCAGACGGGTCTGCTGTCCGGGATGGCGGCCAGGAAGGCGAAGAGGTGGCCGAAGAGGAAGGTCAGGCAGGCCAGCAGGGGACGGTAGACGCTGTTCTCCAGGTCCAGCCGGCGGGGCCAGCGGTCCACATAGACGCGGTTGCCGGCCTCGTCCCGGGCCATGAGCCACCGCCGCACCACCACCAGGTAGACAAGGGCGCCGACCGCCATGGACTCCGCGGCGCCGATCAGGTTTTCCGCGGAGAAGTAGTGGATGGCATGGGCCAGGGCCTCCTGCCCGAAGAAGGGCATGGAGCGCTCCGCCAGGGGGGAGAGGAGCCGGCCGCCCAGGAGCCCCAGGAAGGGCAGGGGCAGGGCGGTGCCCAGCAGCACCAGAGCGGAGGGCCAGGAGATGTACGTGGTGCCCATGGCGTCAAAGGCGTCCTGCCGGGTGGGGTGCTTCTCGTGGAAAAGGCAGACGTAGAGCTTGGTCATGTAGGCGATGGTGAGGCCGCCGGAGAGGATGAAGAGTACCTCCAGGACCTTGTAGGGGACCCAGGGATGGCCGTGGGCCTGCTGGTGGGCAATGAATTCCAGGATCCCCTCGTGGAGGAGGGACTTGCTGTTGAAGCCGGCGCCCAGGGGCGGGATGCAGCCGATGGACAGGGCTCCCAGCAGGAAGCAGAGGTGAAGCACCGGCTTCTTCCGGCCGAAGCCCCGGATGTCGTTGAGGTTCAGCTGATGGAGGTTCATGTATACCGCCCCGGCGCACAGGAAGAGGCAGAGCTTGATGAGGGAGTGGTTCACCATGTGCTCCACCGCGCCGTAGGCCGCCAGGCCGCCTTCCTCCCCCAGGAGCACCATCATGGAGATCCCCACGGTGATGAAGCCGATCTGGCTGGCGGAGGAGCAGGCCAGGGTGCGCTTGAGATCCACGGAGAACAGGGCCAGCACGGCCCCCAGGAGCATGGTGACGCCCCCCAGCACCAGCAGGGCGTTCCCGAAGGCCGCCTGGCCCGCCATGAGCCGCGTGGCCACCACCAGCAGGCCGAAGACGCCGGTCTTGGTGAGGACGCCGGAGAGCAGGGCGGAGGCGGGGGCCGGGGCCACCGGGTGGGCCTTGGGCAGCCAGACGTGCAGCGGGAAGAGGCCCGCCTTGGCGGCAAAGCCGAAGAGGGTCAGCCAGGCGGCGGTGGTGAGGTAGGCGTCCACTCCGCCCTGCGCGGCCAGGGCCCCAGGCAGGGCGTCGAAGGCCAGGGTGCCCAGGCGGTGCCAGAGCATGAAGAGCCCCATGAGGGTGGTGAGTCCACCGATGACGGCCACCGCCAGGTAGGTCTGGGCGGCCCGCATGGCTCCGGGGTTCTCCTCATGGGCCACCCAGGGATAGCTGGCCAGGGACATGATCTCAAAGAAGATCAGGGTGGAGTAGAGGTCGTCGGAGAAGAACACCCCCAGGGTGGCCCCCAGGGTGACGAGATTGAAGAGGTAGTAGCGGCCACGGTTGTGGTAGTGGGCGAAGTATTCCGGGGCGAAGAGGTCACTCATGAGCCACATGAAGGCCGCGACGGCGGCGTAGAGGGAGCGGAAGCCGTCCGAGCGCAGATGCAGCCCCAGGCCGCAGAAGCCCTCCCAGACAAAGACGGTCTCTCCCTGCCAGAGGGTCAGACAGCCGCAAAACACCCCGAGGCAGGTCACGGAGACCAGGACCGTCCGGGCGGGGCGGCTGAGGCGGCCCAGGGCATAGGCCGACACCCCCAGCAGCATGGGGCCGAAAATCAATACAGGCAGCAGCATGGGCACCTCCAGATCAGATCCGGCGCGTGGCGGGGAATCAGACAGTGCGGAGGAAAGTGATCAGCGGCCCGGACCACAGGCCTCCGGCGATGATCAGCAGGCTGAAGAGGATCAGGGGCACCAGCATCCGGGCGTCGGGGTCCTTCTCCGGCTTTTCGGGGAGAGGATCCTGCGCCTGCAGGGGCGGGAAGAACATGAGGAAGGCGGGGTAAAGGACGTAGACGGCGGTGAGCACCGTGGAGGCCATCAGGGCGGCGATGCCCGCCATGCCCATCCAGCCGCCCAGCTCCCCGGCGGCGGTGAGGAGGTTCCACTTGGAGACAAAACCGCACAGGGGCGGCGTGCCCACCAGGGCGATGCCCGCCAGGAGGAAGACCCCGCAGGTCACCGGCATCCGGCGGGCCAGCCCCCGGAGCTCCTGCAGGTATTCCCGGCCGGTCTGCACCAGGATGGCGCCGGCGCACAGGAAGAGGGAGATCTTCATCAGCCCGTGGAAGATGAGGTGGGCCAGGGCACCGGTGAGCCCCTCCGGGGTCATGAGGGCGGCTCCCACCAGCATATAGGAGAGGTTGGACACCGTGGACCAGGCCAGGCGGCGCTTCAGATGCTGCTCCCGCAGGGCCATCACGGCGCCCAGCACCACCGTGGCGGCGGCCAGGGCCAGGGCGATCCCCTGGGCGAAGCTCCCCGCCAGCAGGGGCGTGCCGAAGGCGTCATAAGTCAGGCGGATGACGGCGAAGGCGCCGGCATTCACCACCGCCACGGCGTGGAGCAGGGCGGTGACCGGGGTGGGAGCCACGGAGGCCTGGGGCAGCCAGTGCTGGAAGGGGATCACCGCCGCCTTGGCGCCGAAGCCCACGAAGCCCAGCAGGTAGATGGCCCGGAGCAGGTCCTCCCGTCCGGCGACCCTGGCCGGATCCAGCACGCCGCCGGGGGCGAAGAGGGTACTCTCCCCGCCAAAGACCAGGGTGGTGATGAGGGCAATGAAGCCCAGGGCGGCGCCGCCGATGGTCCAGGCGGCATAGGAGAGGCCGGCCCGGCGGGACTCCACATTGTCCTTGTGGTTCACCAGGGGGATGGTCACCAGGGTCAGCAGCTCAAAGAAGCAGTAGAGGGTGAGGAGGTTCCCCGCGGCGGCCAGGCCCATGGTCACTCCCTGGGCGGCCATGTACCAGGCAAAGAAGCGGTTGGGGCGCTCCTCGTGCTCCATGTAGGCGAAGGCGTAGAGAGTGGAGAACGGCCAGAGGAAGGCCGCCAGGGCCAGGAAGGTCATGGCCTTGCCGTCCAGCAGGAACACCAGGGAGACCCCGGGGAGGAGATCCCCCACGGGGAAAACGGTCCCGGGATTCCGCAGAAGGGTGACAAAGGTCAGGACGGAGGAGGCCAGAACGACCGCCTCCACATACAGGGCCCGTCTCAGGGGGGAGCGGAAACGCCACAGGGGCATCAGGGCGGCTCCCGCCAGGGGCAGGAGGATCATGGCAGCAAAACTCAGCATGGGAGACCTCCCCTCACAGCACCGTCGAGGCGATGCCGCTGAAGAAGTCCGTGAGGGCGGTGGGGAAGAGACCCAGCAGCACGGAGAGGGCCGCCAGGATCAGCATGGGCACCCACATCCGCCAGGTGGGCTCCTTCCGGCTCAGGTCAGGCTGGGGCTCCTCCTCCCCGGGGAAAAAGCCGCGGATGGTGACGGTGAGGAGATAGCCGGCGGTGAGCAGGGCGGAGATCAGCAGCACCGCCGGGCCCAGGTAGCGCAGGAAGTCCGGCACGCCGGTGACGGAGAGGGCGCCCTGGGCCAGGTACCACTTGGAGATGAAGCCCAGGCAGGGAGGAATGCCCACCAGGCCCACCGAGGCGATGGTGAAGCACCACATGACGATGGGCATCTGTTTCCCGATGCCGCGAAGTTCGCTCACCCGGGTTTTGCCGGTCTGGTGGATGATGGCGCCGGCGGACATGAACAGGGTGTTCTTGATGAGGGCGTGGGCGGCCACATGGAGCAGGGAGCCCATGAGCCCCAGGGGATGCAGGGTGCTCAGGCCGAAGAGGACGTAGCTCACCTGGGAGACGCTGGACCAGGCCAGACGCTTCTTCAGCAGGTCCTCCCGGTAGGCCAGCATGGAACCCATGAACACCGTGAAGAGGGTGAGGCCCATCCAGGCCACCTGCACCCAGGTGCCCCGGATGAAATCCGCCCCGATGAAGCAGTAGACCAGCCGGAAGGCGCCCAGGACGCCTGCCTTGGTGATGACGCCGGAGAGCACGGCGGAGGCCGGCGCCGGGGCCACCGGGTGGGCTGTGGGCAGCCAGCCGTGGAGGGGGAACATGCCGGCCTTGGTGCCGAAGCCCACCAGCATCAGGAAGACGATGACCAGGGCGGTGCCCTCGTGCCCCGCCAGGGCCTCGCGGTTCAGCACGCCGCCGGGGGCGAAGCCGAAGCCGTTCACCCAGGGGGAGAGGACAAAGATCCCCAGCAGCACCAGGGAGGCGCCCAGCACGGAATAGATCAGGTATTTGATGCCCGCCGCCACGGCCTCCTTGGTCATCTCATGGATCACCAGGGGGACGGTGAGGAGGGTCATCAGCTCGTAGAACATATAGTAGGTCACCACGGAGCCGGCGAAGCACAGCCCCATGAGGATGCCCAGGCTCACCAGATAGAAGCTGTAGTAGCGCCGCTGGTGCTCCTCGTGCTCCATGTAGGCAAAGGAGTAGGCCCCGGAGACTGTCCACATCAGCGCCATGACGGCGGCGAAAAACTTCCCGGTGTCGTCCGTGCGGAAGAAGATGGGCAGGCTGTCCGAGAGCCGGAAGAGCTGCAGCTCCAGGGAGGGGGTGAGCAGCACCGGGATCAGGAAGCCCAGGGTGCAGATCAGCCCCCACAGGGTCAGCGGCGCCCAGGCGCGGTTCTTCTCCAGGGGCTTGCACAGTCCCACCAGCAGGCCGCAGAGAACCGGCAGGAACACGGGAAGCAGCAGATACCAGGACGCAATCATGGATCAACACTCCTTTGCGGGAAATCAGAGGAGGGTGCCGAAGACCGAGAGGCCTGTCCGGATGGCCTCCATCGCCGGGGCGGCCAGGCAGCCCAGGGCGAGGTTGGCGGCCCCCAGCAGGGAGAGGCTGAAAGCGGCCAGGGGGCCGGGGGAGGCCTTCTCCCCGGCGGGCAGCTCCTCCCCGGGGGACCAGATCACCAGCACCGCCCGGAGCATGTACAGGACGTTCAGCAGGGTGGAGAGGGCCAGGGCGGCCAGGGCGATCCAGGCGTGGGGGCCGCCGCACTCCAGGGCGGCCCGGGCCAGGCTGGCCTTGGTGATGAAGCCGGGGAGCAGGGGGATGCCCACCAGGGAGAGGGCCCCCAGGGTGAAGGTCACCCCGGCCACCGGGGAGCGCAGGCCGGCCCCCCGCAGGGCCTCCAGCTGGTTCCGCCGCCCGGAGGCCGCCAGCAGGGGATCCACCGAGAGGAAGAGCAGGCTCTTGCTGGCGGCGTGGCCCAGGAGGTGGAAGGCGGCCGCGGACACGCCCGCCTGGGTGTTCAGCCCCAGGACAAGGAAGATGTAGCCGATCTGGGCCACGGAGGACCAGGCGATCATCCGCCGGACCTCCCGCTGGCGCAGGGCATGG
>JAEEGL015340111.1_pt1 | contig 11936 bp, 11 predicted proteins | sample 9134231 | NCBI WGS metagenome assembly JAEEGL01 (sample SAMN16246548, study PRJNA631951) | gut metagenome | biome: gut microbiome; feature: rumen; material: fiber-attached | host: Bos | place: Iran: Karaj | collected 2018-10 | reverse complement strand
TTTTTAGTTGTTATCGTTTTCTTCATAGAAGTCTACTATTAAATTATAAAAATTGTTTTTGTTATTTTCTAATTGTTTTTGATCTTTTATGGTCCAGGCAATGACTGGATTTTTTTTCATGTATTTTAAGATTTTTTTATTATTGTGTAATTTGTAATTACATGATATAAAATCTGGTTTTGATAAAAATAATGAGAGTTTGCTTCTGCATATTAGATTTGATATTGATCTTTTTTTATTACTTACAAGCAATCCCCTTATATAATTAGGTCTGTGTTTTTTAAACCAAATTATTGATAATGGATTAAAGCTCTTTACACAGAATTTTCCTTTGTAATTATCTAATTGTTTTACTAATTCTGTTTCTAATAATCCCACTTTTCTATCTGATTTTAATTCTACTATAATGGGTACTTTACTATCAACTAATTCAAGTACTTCTTTTAGAGTTGGAATATGGCAATCAGAATCTAATAGTTTTAAATCTTTTATATCATCATAAGTGCAGTCTTTTAGTCTTTTTTCTTCGCCAATCATTCTTTTTAAATTGTTATCATGAAAAACTATTATGGTGTTGTCTTTTAATAGATGAACATCAAATTCTATTATATAGTTTTTCTTAATAGCTTTTTTAAAAGCGCTAATTGTGTTCTCCGGAGCATCAATATGCACTCCTCTATGCGCTATTAAACTTTCTTTTAAAAAATCTAAGTCTTTCATGTAATCACTTCTTTTTATATTTTAATCTATATTTATTAATTCATATTCTCTTGTGCCTAAGCCTAAGCTTTCAGCGTAAGGAAGTATTTCTCTCCCTTCCCTACTATCTATTCTTTCTTGTAATAGATGCGCTCCTTCATCATCAGAATTCCATACCATATCAATAAAAGCTTGATCGTTGGCTACTGGGTCTAATGATGCTACAATGCCTATATCTTTCATAACAGGATCCCCTTGATTCTTATCACAATCACAATCTACTGATAAGGCATTCATTACTGTGATATAAGCGATTGGTTTACCTTCTTCTTTTAAATAATCACTAACTGCAGTAGCAGCTTCAGCCATTGATTCAATAAATTCTATTTGTTCGTATGGTCTATCCCAAGCTGTATCTGGATTTTCATCTTGCCCACAGCTATGGATGTATGCTTTTCCATTTCTTGATGCTATACCAATTGATTGGTTTTTTAAGTTTGCCCCAAAACCACCCATCATGTGACCCTTACCATGAGCTAGGTTTAAGATTGAATCATAGTTTTTAAAATTTTCTCCAATTATATCATATTTTAAATGTTTACCTTTATTTACTGGTATTTTAAATTCACCTTTTGCATCCATAATATCTACTTCTGCAAATGAAGTGAATCCGTGTTCTTCTGCAACTTTCATATGTTCTTCAAATGTGTTTCTTTTTCCGGGATATGCTGTATTACATTCAATAATAGTACCATTTAAATGTTTTACAAGTGGTCCTATTAAATCTGCTTTTAAATATCCTTTTGCTCCTTGTTCTCCAGTTGATACTTTAACTCCTACTTTTCCTGTTAAATTAATGTTTAAAGCTTCATAAATTTTAATTAGTGACTCTGCTGTTATTTCTTTTGTAAAATACACTTTGGCTTTTTCCATATAATCATTCCTCTCTTTTTGTATTATACCACTATTTTCTATTATTTTTATTAGTTTTTCCTTATTATTAGATTTACCTTTGGTGTTTTCAAATAATTCATATATATTGTAACCTAGTATATCTTCAAGTGATTCTTTTAGTTTATATAATGCAGTTATGTGATATTTACTAGTTTCATGTATTCCTTTTCTTTCAAATATATCAATCATTCTATCTTCTACTGTGATTGTTTCTCTAGTACACATTAAATCACTTAGATTTATTATTCTATCGTATATAGTATAATTATGATTTTTAACATAATTAGTTCTAAAAGGAATATTTTTTTGATAACCTCCACCTGTACAATTTATGTCATTATTGATATATGAATGAATCAAGCAACTACTTGCATATTCTTCATCATATCCTAATTCTTTTATGTAAAAGTATCCATCTAAAACGTGTTCATTATATTGTCCGCCTTGTTTTCCTATGTCATGGACATATCCCATTGCTAGAATTTTATCTGTATCTATTTCCATTCCTTTTTTGTTTAATGCTTCTGCAATTGTTTTCGCAGTTTCTCCTACTGCAATGCAGTGTTTTACCCATCCTCTGTTTTCTTCTTTTTCTGCTGCTTTTTCTAATAGTTTTTTGGCTTGTTTTGAATCTAATTTCATTTGCTTTTTTCCTTTGTGTCAATACTGTCTTTAAATACATAGAATCTATCGTATAGAAATTCTAATACGAAATTAAGTCCCATATTTATTATGGTTACTAATGTACCATTCCAATGAAGAGATTCTGCTAAAAAGTTACCTAATATTGTTGAGGTTGGGGTAAATACTAAATAGAAAAATCCTACTTTCATCATAGCAATTGGAATATTATTAGTTGCTTTAAATGTAATGTTTCTATTTAATGTAAAATTCCATATAATTGATGCTATTAATGCTGGTAAATAGCATGCCCAATAGTTTAAACTTGTAAAATGGCTTATTATTTCATATAATCCTAGTTCAATTACTCCAGCAGATGCCGAGAAAATTGTAAATTTTATTACTCGTATTAGTTCTTTTTTATTTTTCATTTTATCAGTCTTCCATTTTGTTATTTTTTGTAATTTTTTTATATCCTATTATTCCCATTACTATTAAAATAGCTCCTAAAGAAGAATATAGTATCCATAATTGGTATTCTTTGTGAGTGCCTCCGCCATCTGTATGAAATTTTCCTTCAACTATATCATAATCATCTGCAGAAGCCGGTTCTGATATTTCTTCTTGCTCATTATTTTCAGTTAAGTTTTCTAGAGCATTTATATAAACAGGACTAAAAATTAGTAATAAACTGATAATTAATAATATTCTTTTTTTCATATCACACCTCTATAATGCAATTCCTACATGAATTTTATATCTTATCAGGATATCACCACGTTGTACTTTACTTTTATCATAATTTAATATAGTGAACTCCCCTGTTTCTTTTAGTTTGTCTTTTACATTAGGACTATACCCATTTAAATCTTTTGTAATTTTAACTCCTGAAGCATTTATACAAACTGAAGCAAATGCTGAACACACAGTATTTACATTTTTTTTCACTTGACTTAAATCCCATTTCACTTTTTTTGCTTCATAATAAAGCGATGTATAATCGTTAACCCCATAACCTATGTGATTGTTCTTTGCTCCTTGTTCTCCGCATCTTGCGGCTTTTGAAGCTTTTAATGGATCTTTAAATCTCCCTATATAGGTCCATGTTAAGGTGTTTTTTTGTATCAATACCTCTTTTCCGTTTTGATCTCCTTTGATATCTGTTCTACCTCTGGAAGCACTCGTTGCGTGTGCTATATATCCATTCCCTTTTTGAGCTTTATTACTTAAACTTGAATCATCTTGGCCTATTTGTTTTCCTGCTCCGGCACGCGCGCTTTTTTCAGCATCTTTGGCATTTTTAACTTCTTCTTCATGCTCTTTAGCAACTTGTTCTGCTACTTTATTATTAGTTGCTACTATTTCATCACGTTTTATTTTATATTCTGCTTCTTCTTGGTCATATAGTTCCTTTACTTTGGTTTCGGTTGCTAGTGTATAGCAATCTGCTATTTTTCCGTAACCTTCGGTCATTTCCATAAAGCTTTTTACAAGAAGTGGAACGAATAATAAAACAATTGAATAAATTATTCTTTTTATTCCAAGTCTTAAGTTCTTTTGATTATCATTATCATCTTTAGAAAATACATTCTTCGCTAAATCAATGCTAAATAGTAGTACTAAAACAATGGGTACTACTATAAAAATAATATTTATAATATTTTTAATAAATAGAATTGTATTTAAAATACTAGAATGATCACATGCACTTAATATTTCCATAAAACTTCACCTTTTTAGTTAGTTTTTATTCTGTTACATTTATATTTATAACTATTTTATTTGTAACGTTGTCAACTGTTAGCGTTGTTTTTCCAACTGCTAATCCTACTACTGTTCCATCTTCATGAACTTCTGCTATTCTTTCATCTTCTATTTTATATGATATATATTTATAGCAATTTTTATTTGTAAATGTTAAAACTGGTTTACTTACGCTATGTATAGATAATGTCATTTGTTTTGATGTCACTAAATTATCATCGAAACTTTCACAAACTATTACACGAACTTTCTTTTTTCCTACAGTTTGAGCGTATTTGTCAGCTCCAGTAGTAGATATGATATTTATGTCATCTTCTCCAATAGTAATTGGTTCTATTAATATTGAACCTTTACTTCCTGCGAAATCATTATCATCTACAGTTACTATTTCTTCCGTTTTAGAAGTTGCAAAAGTCATTACTTCATTTATGTTCTTTTTTGGCCCTTTTACTGTTATAGGTATGTCTAATGGTTCATTCATATACATAATTATTGGATTGTCTATTTCTATAGTATATTTTTCAGTAATAGTCTTATCTGATTCTTTTAATAATAAAGTTCCAGAAACTATTATAATAGTTACTATTATAGTAATGATTATAACAGTTTTTTTGTCTAATCCTATTCTGATGCTTTTTTTACTTTGTTCTTTTTTATCATAATAAATTTCATCTTCCATTAAATCACCTTCTTATTTTGTTGCTCTCCATATTCTCACTGAACTTTTACAGCTACCTTTATCTATTTTCCCAAAAAAGCCATTGTAGCTAGCTTGAGCTACTTTTCCATTTCCCAGATATATTTTTATATGTTTTGAATCTTGACATACATCTCCTCTTTTTGGTGTCTTGACTCTTTTCCATTTGTTAGTATGGCTATTAAGTGATGATTCTACTTCTCCCATTGTTTTTCCTAGTTTGTCATATCCGCTTGCTTTCACTGTAACTCCTACAAACGTATCGCATGAAGCACCGGGACGAATAACAGGGTGTCCTGTTTTCCACTTGAAATGTGTTGGATATACCCTATCCATAGCTTCCATAAATGCCTTTGTTGGTTTTCCTTTAGTTAGTTGACTCCATTTAGTAATATTTGTTTTTTTACCATAAGTATAGGAAACTTTACTTTTAGAAGTTTTATATGGCCATGCTAAATACTCTGCTGTTTTAGCAATTTTTTCTGCTCCAGAGCTTACTCCACTTAAATCTAGAACTGATGAACCAGTCCCTGTATCTTCTTTTTCTTTTGCTCTTTCCTCTGCTTCTTTTCTTGCTTGTTTTTCTGCTTCGGTAGCTGCTAATTTTGCTTGTTTATCCTCTTCTGCTACTATTTTTTGTTGTTCTTCTCTTTTTTCTTGCTGTTCTTTTCTCATTTTTTCATATTCCGCATCTTCTTTTGCTTTTAAATCCTGTACTTTTTCTTCTGTTGCTATAGTATAACAATCTGCTACTTTACTATAATTATCTATCATATTCATAAAGGCTTCTATAATTGTTGGTACAAGTAACAAAATAAGTGAATATATTATTCTTTTTATTCCAAGTCTTAAATTCTTTTGATTATCATTATCATCTTTTGAAAACACATTCTTCGCTAAATCAATGCTAAATAGTAGTGCTAAAATAATGGGGACTACTATAAAGATAATATTTATTATATTTTTAATAAATAATATTGTATTTAGCAAACTTGAATTATCACAAACTTTTAGTATAAACATAATTTTTCACCTACTTATATTATATCAAATATTTTTTTATATATGGTACTATTCTGTTCTTAATGATTCTACTGGATCTTTTTTAGATGCCATTTTAGAAGGTACTAATCCTGCAATTACTGTTAAAACTATACTTATAATTATTAGAATTATAGCTCCATTAATTGGTAATTTAGAAATATTACTGATATTAACTGCTTTTTTTACAAGTATATTTATTGGAATATTTAGTAAAATTGTTACGATGATTCCTAATACTCCGGCACATAATCCTTCGATTAAGGTTTCAGCATTAAATACTCTTGAAATATCTTTTTTAGATGCTCCAATTGCTCTTAGTATTCCTATTTCTTTTGTTCTTTCAAGCACGCTTATGTAGGTTATAATTGCTATCATAATTGAAGATACTACTAAACTTATTGCTACAAAAGCAATTAGAACCGTGCTAATTACATTTACAATAGTTGTAACACTTGACATCATTATCCCAACAATATCAGTATATTCGATTTTATCTTTTTCTTTTTTACCTTCATTGTATTTATTAATGATATTCGTTATTTCTTTTTTTGAATCAAAATCTTTTGGATAGATATTTATTCCATCAGGATTATCTAATTCAGCAATTCCTAATTTTAGCTTGTTTTCTTCATATGAGGAAGTCATGTTCTCAGAATAACTCTTCATAAAACTAGCAATTTCTTCTTTAGACATATTTTGAAGAGCTTTAATTTGTTCTGGAGTTAAAGAACTCATATCAAAATTAGAATTAGTAGTGAATTCTCTTCCAGTAAATATATTTATTTTATCATTTTTCTTTTGCTCTTTTACTATTTCTTTTTGATTTATTTTGTTAATTAAGTGACTCATTAAATCTTGGCGGTATCCTACTAAACCATAATCACGTCCTCCTGCAACAGCTTCTTCATTTTGCTTGATAATGCCGACAATTTTTACTTCTTCTGCTTCTGAAATTATTTTCTTCATGTATTCTTCATCATCAGATTTATTAATCCAAATACCATTTTCTTTTTCATAGTAATCTGGATTTAAAACTAATTTAAATGTTAATCCTACAAAATCTTTAGTATCATATGAATGTTTTTCAAATGTCACTTCTTTTCCACTAGTCATGTTATTGAATTGTTTTTTTAAATCATCTTGAGAAAGAATTCCTAAACTGTATAAAGTATAATCACTGATTTCATTGTTTTTACCAATATTTAGAACCATTTCATTGTATTCCTTTGGCCAAGAGCCATCTACTAAATCATATTGTTGCTTTAATAAATCTTCATTGTTAATCATTTCATAGAAAACATCATATTGAGTTAACATTCCACTATATAAACTAGAAACAGATTCAGTCCCCATTCCAATTGTATCTAGTACAGTTGTTGGATTCACTCTAATAATTTTATTATTATCATTTTTATATAGATTTAGTTGGACATTATATGAGTATTCTATATCTGTAGTATATTTTTTTATTTCTTTGCTTTTTTCCAAGTATTCTCTAAACTCTTTCATATTATTATGTTTAACTTGTTTAGACATAGTTTCAAACATATCGCCCATAATATTAACTGAGTGTATTTTATTATCATTGTGCTTTTCTGTTTTGTTGTTTCCTGTCATAGTTTGAATCATACTAGACATATCTACTGAATCTTTTTGTATTTGCAGTGGATAAGAACTTAAAGTTTCTTCTTCTGTTTTATCTATAAATGTATTAATTCCATGAGCTAATGATAGAATTAAAGCTATTCCGATTATCCCAATTGATCCTGCAAAAGCTGTTAAGAAAGTTCTTCCTTTTTTGGTCATTAAGTTATTTAGAGAAAGAGACAATGCTGTTTTCAAACTCATAGATGTATTTTTAGTTTTAGTTTTTGCTTCTTCTTTCTTTTCTTTTTCACTATATGGATTAGAATCATCTATTACTTGTCCATCTCTTAGTTTTATTATTCTAGTTGAATATTTTTTAGCTATATCTGGGTTATGTGTTACCATTATAACTAATCTATCTTTAGCTACATCTTTTAATAGTTTCATTATTTGTTCTGATGTTTTTGTGTCAAGTGCTCCAGTTGGTTCATCCGCTAATAGGATATCTGGGTTGTTGACTAATGCACGAGCAATTGCGACACGTTGCATTTGTCCTCCAGATAATTGATTTGGTCTTTTTTTCATATGTTGTTCTAGTCCAACTCTTACAAGGGCCTCTTTTGCTCTTTTAATTCTTTCTTTTTTACTAACACCCGATATTGTAAGTGCTAATTCAACATTTCTTAATACTGATTGATGAGCAATTAAATTATAGTTTTGAAATACAAAACCAATACGATGATTACGATAAGAATCCCAATCCTTATCTTTGTACTTTTTGGTGGAAATTCCATTGATAATTAAGTCTCCACTATCATATTGATCAAGACCCCCTATTATATTTAATAGCGTTGTTTTTCCGCTTCCTGAAGGACCTAAAACTGATACAAATTCATTTTCTCTAAAATTAACTGAAATATTGTCTAATGCTTTTTGTGATAATTCTTCAGTATTATATATTTTTGTTATTTTTTTTATTTCAAGCATATGTTCCTCCTTATTTTATCTCTATTATATTATACTATAAAAATATTATAATTCCTACTATTTATTTTCTTTTATTCTTTTGTTTTAGATATTTTTATGTTATAATACTTCCCACAAATGTGAGGAGTACTAATTTATGAATGATATTATTGAAGTATATGTAAGAAAAATATTAGAATCTGGTTGTAATCTTCAAGAAGGCGATGATGAAATAAAAAGTTATGCTTATAAGCTTCCTGAAGTAAAAGATATAAAAAGAACTAAGATTATTTATGTTCTTAAGGAATCTTATCTTGCTTATTATAAAAGGCTATGAGATGAATATTTGGAAAAATATGGAGTATATAAAAAATCAATTCTATTTTTAGAATTGATTTTTTATTAATAAAGTTGATAATCAACTATATTCCATATTTGGTGCGGGCGAAGGGACTTGAACCCCCATGGAAAAATCCGCTAGATCCTAAGTCTAGTGCGTCTGCCAATTCCGCCACGCCCGCTTATATCTGGTGGACCCTATAGGACTCGAACCTATAACCGCCCGGTTATGAGCCGGATGCTCTAACCAATTGAGCTAAGGGTCCACAAACTTGCTATTACATATTATCATAATTTTTAGCAAAAAATCAATAGTTTTACGTTTTTTTTTGAATTTTTTTCTATTTTAAGTTAAAATTAATTTAGGTGATAATATGTATGTTATTATTAATAAGAAAAAATATGATATTGTTATCATGAATTCTTTTTTTAAACGTTTAAAGGGATTAATGTTTAGAAAAGAATCAATTGATAAAATATATATGTTTCCTAGATGTTCTAGTATTCATACTTATTTTATGAGGCAAAACATTGATGTATGTATACTTGATAAGAATTATATTGTTACTTATAAATGCTCTTCTATGAAGCCAAGGAAAATTCTTATAAAAAAAGGTTATTATACTTTAGAGATGCCTCTTAACACTTCAAAGTATTTGAATGTTAGCGAAGAATTAAAAATAAAGAAATGATATTCTTATTTAAAATATCATTTCTTTTTATTCTTGCTTTTATTCTTTTTCTTTTTATTTTTCTTTTTTGACTCTTGCTTATTATTAATTTCTTTTTCTGGTTGCTTTTCTTCCTTTTTAACTACTTCTTTTTGTTCTTGTTTTTCTTTTTCTTGCTTTTCTAATTTTTTTAATTTTTCACCTTTTAAGATGTCATACTTTTCAAGCAAGTTGCCTGGAAATGCATATATTGTTTCTTCTTTTTTCTTTTGTTCATCTGCTGCAAGTTTAATTAGATGTTCTATTAATTCCATGGTACTCATTTTTTTGGCCATCCATAAATAGCTAGATAAATCTCCAGGAATAGTATTTATTTCATTTACATATATTTTTTTGTTTTTATCATCTATAAGAAAATCTATTCTAGATACTCCACTTGCATTTATAACTCTAAATGTTTTCATCGCGATTGTTTTAATATCTTCAATCATTTCTTTTGAAATAAGTGGTTTTGATTTTTCTTTTACATGATTTCCTTTTATCTTAGTGTATCCTTCAACATATTTTTCTTTAAATGAATAAAACTCTTCATTTGAATTAATTTCTTCTATTTCTGAAACACTTTGCTTTTCATAATTACCAAGAACGCTTATATTTAATTCTTTTAAATTATTTACTTTTTCTTCTACTATTATTTTTCGGTCGAATTTTATTGCTTCTTTTATAGCTTTATCTAATTCTTGTTCACTTTTTACTACGCTAATCCCTATTGATGATCCTAGAGTTGCTGGTTTTACATATAATGGATAATTTAGTGTATTTATTTTGCCTACAATATCTTTTTTATTCTTTTCATATTCATAATCGTAGAACCATATATAATTACATACTGGTATATTATTTTGTTTAAATAAATCCTTTTGAATTACTTTATCTTGTCCTATAGCAGCTCCTAAAACATTGCACCCAATATATGGAACTCCAAGCATATTTAAATAACCTTGTAATGATCCATCTTCTAGATAAGCACCATGTCCTATAGGTAACACAAGATCTATTACGCATAAGCTTCTTTTTAATGGCCCTTGTGATTGTAAAATAAATGTTTTATCTTTTCTTATTAAAGACACTTTTTTAGCATACCTTTTTACTAAATCAATATCTCTATAATGTAATATATCTTTTAAATGAGATCCTGTGTACCAAGTATTTTCTTTATCAATATATATTGGTATTACTTTATACTTGTTGGTATCTATATTTGCCATTACTTCAACTGCTGAAATGATACTTATTTCATGTTCAACACTTTTTCCTCCGAAAATTACTCCAATATTTAGTCTCATTTTTATTTCACTTCCTTAAATTTTAGTATACAAAATAATGTATTTTAAATCAAGAAAAAACCAATTATTTTATTGGTTTTGTTCTGTTATTTTACTTAATATTTCGTCAAATGTATTTTCTTCAATATCATACCATGTTATCTTATCAAATTGATTGTTAAAAAATGTATATTGTCTTTTTGCATAGCGTCTTGAGTTTTGTTTAATTTTTTCTACTGCTTCTTTATAAGTTATTTTATTATCAAAATATTCAAATAATTCTTTATAACCTATTGCGGCTTTTAATGCTCTAGTATTTTTATACTTATATAGTGATTTTGCTTCTTCGACAAGGCCTTCATCTATCATTTTATCTACTCTATTATTAATTATTTCATATAAATGTTCTCTTGGTCTAGTTAAACCTATCGCTTTAAAACTATATAATGGCTTATTAATGTCTCCGATATTTTCAAATTTGTAATCATATAGAAGTGCTTTTATATATAATCCGGTTCCTCCTACTATAATGATATTTTTATCTTTGTTTTTATTTAAAAGTTCTCTACCGTCACATTGATAATTATAAGCATTATAGTCTTCAGTAATACTTTTTATATCAAACAAATAATGTGGGATTCCTTCTTTTTCTTCTTCTTTTATTTTGGCTGTTCCTATATTTAATTCCTTATATACTTGCATGCTGTCAGCATTTATTATTATTCCATTTAGTTTTTTGGCAAGCATAATACTTAGTTTTGTTTTACCTACTCCAGTTGGTCCTACTATTACATATATCATATTATCACCTATTCTACTCATATAATTTCATTCCTTTTGATTTTATCATATTTTTTCTTCACTTTCAATTTTTCCTTTAGTTATATACATTTTTCTTGACTTTTTACATATAAATATATATAATTATTACTGCATATACATTGAAGCAGCAATTCTTTATATTTTAGAATGTGTTTATTACTGTGAATGAGTAGCCTGCTGCTTGGTGAAAGTACAATAGACACCCTTTAGAATAGTGAAGGACAATTTCAATGTTTATGAAATAAACTTTGAAAGGAGAAAAAAATGGCAAGATATACAGGATCTAGTTACAAACAAGCTCGTCGTACTGGTTTTTCACTACTTGAAAACGGTAAAGAACTTGCTAGACGTCCATATGGCCCTGGAGCACATGGCGCTGATAGAAAAAGAAGACCATCTACATATGGAACACAATTAAAAGAAAAACAAAAAGTTAGATTTATGTAT
>JAEEGL015007399.1_pt1 | contig 11936 bp, 10 predicted proteins | sample 9134231 | NCBI WGS metagenome assembly JAEEGL01 (sample SAMN16246548, study PRJNA631951) | gut metagenome | biome: gut microbiome; feature: rumen; material: fiber-attached | host: Bos | place: Iran: Karaj | collected 2018-10 | reverse complement strand
GTTGTAGGCGGGCGTCACGCCGGTCTTGATCCGGCATTGTCCGCTCGCCTGGATGTACTCAAGCTGCTGGTACTCCGCCGGCAGCGCCGCAAGCGCCGACGGCGCACCTACCGTCGCTACGCAGAGGGCCGCGAATGCTATCATTGTCGTGTGTTTCATTGTTGCCTCCTTGTTTGTGTACTTGATGTGTTAGATGTTTTGCAGGATTGATTGGATTTACAAGATTGGTTGGTCTTGTAGAACAACCAGGGGGGTTTTGAGATTGAACGCAAGCGTCACGCAGCGATCTGCAGCGTTTTTCGATGTTGCCGCGCTAGTCAGCGAAGCTTTCACCTCTGTGATCATCGCAGACATAGTTCTTTTTTTTCTGGAAATATTCTACCACATTTATTCTCGATGTTCAATAAGAAAAATGATGGGAAAGAAAAGAAGTGGAGGAGTGGGAGAGTGAGGATTGTGGAATTATGGAGCCCCTCATTTTCTGTGTATTCAGTGTATTCCGTGGTTGAAAAGATATGTGTCGGAGGCTTTGCAGACGTTATTCATGGCCTACTGCAAACTTTTCTTTCTTTTGCCAAAAGTTTGCAGTACAATGCCTTGATAACGGTGAGCATACAACAACAAAGATGGAAGTGTTTGGGGATTATGGAATTGTGGAATTATGGAATTGTGGAGCCCCTCATTTTCTGTGTATTCAGTGTATTCCGTGGTTGAAAAAGATATGTGCCAGGGTTTTGCAACTGGCTCAGTTGAGATAATTGCAAAACCACGGAATACACGAAACACACGGAATAACAAGCGCGGGCGGCGGGCTAAATTCTACCAATCGCCGCAATGCGCCGAACGAGGTCGTCGATTTCAGAGAGATCGAGAAAGCCTATGTCGAGGACGTCGGCGGCATCGTTCCGCAGGACCCACGATAGCGATTCGTCGATCTTCCCCTCCTTGGCAAGCGATCCGACGCCGAGAACCTTCATCCCGACCACGCCCTTTCCGGCAGCCTTCAACTGGCGCACAATCTCGAGCGTGCGGTCCGGCGGAAGCCCCATGCTGCGGCCAAAGGGATTGACCTGGACGTGTGCAACGTCCAGCCATTTCGTCTCCGGCGCCTTCGGCAGGGACTTGGCACCATGGAACGAGCAGCCGTGTGCGCGAATCTTGCCCGCCTTCTTGCACCGTTCCAGTCCCTCCATGTGCGGACGGAGCGCGGTCGGCCAGTCCCCCTGCGACACGCAGTGTATCTGCAGAATGTCGATGTAGTCCGTGCCAAGCTCGCGCAGGAACCTGTCCACGGACGTCTCTACGTCAACGTGGTCCGCCTCCGGGATGCCGCCTCTCTGGAACCAGTACTTGGAGCAGATCGTGTACGACGAGCGCGGGAACGGCGCGAGCGCCTCGCGGACGACATCGTGAGTGCCGTAGCTGTCCGCCGTGTCGAAGAATCGGATGCCCCTCTCGTAGGCGGCGCGCAGCAGCTTCACCGCGCCGTCGCGCCCGTTGCGCCGGAGGATTCCGCTCGACCGGTTGTGGGCGTTTACGCCCGTGCCGAAGCCAAGCCGCGTCGTTCGGATGCCCGTCTTCCCGAGAGACACTTCGTCCCAGGCGGAGAACTTCGCCTTCGCCTTTTCCGGCGCGGCGCATCCCGCCACGCCAAAGGCGACCGTCCCCATGCCGAACGCGGCGAGGGACGACACGAACGTCCTCCGGTTCATTGAACCTGCAATGTTGAAAGATCTTTCCATGGTGCTATTATATCACAACAAAACTTTGTTGTCTCAACAAATCAACCGAGCTAGTGGTGCATGGCTACTTTGCCGACTTCGTCGAGGACACTCTCCGCCGTCCCGATTGCGAACCGCTCCGCGACGGCGAGGAGGTCCCCCTTCCCGATGCCCGAGAACTTTCCGTTTACCGAAAGCTGATGACGTCCGACGGCGAAGCGGCATCTCCAGTGGTGCAATCTGGATGCCGCCCTGTACAAAAGCCCTGTCGTAGCAGAAGGCGTATAAACCCCTTTCCGCAGCGGGGATGATAGTCCCGACCCTGCGTCCCCAGAGCGATACATTTATGAGGCGCGCGTGGGCAAACTTACGCATGGCTTTTCCTATTTGCACCGGCGCGAATTCGCTTCTTCCCAGGATCACGCCGTTCAAAAAGCGAGGAATTGATTTCCGGCGGAGCAAGATTCAATATCCAGTCGGTCTTGCCGAGGGTACGGCATAGCGAAAGCAGGGAATACGTCGAGGCATTCTTGCCGTCCTCGATGTTGCGCACTGCCTTCAGCGATATGCCACTACGGTCTGCCGCCGTCTGCTGGGAGATATTCAGGACAAGTCTGCTTTCCCGCAAACTCGTTCCAAGCGCCTCTAGCATCTCCTCTCTTGATCTGAATACCACTTCATGCCCTCCAAGGGTTGTTATGGGCGATATTATACCACAACATACCCTATAAGTGCAATAGTAAACAGGGGAAAAATCTTCTATTCCATTATTTCACTGAATTGCGGATGGCGTTCAACTGGTTTTCAATCGACTTCAGGACTTCCGCGTCAAACGAAGAGTCACTTCCGGGTTTCGCTGTCTCTGCGGACTTGCGCAGCCATTCCATGCGCTTGCGGTTGAGATCGAGCAGCTGCGCGTTGAGTTCTTTGCGCCTGTTCACCGCCGCATCCAGCTTAGCCTGCCGTTCCTCCGGCGAAAGCTTCTGCATCACCTCTGGCAGGTCGTCCACGGACAACTTGCCCAGAAGACTCGGCTCCGCCGTCAGATCCTGCCCCGCAACAGGCGCGGCGAGCTTGGAGCACTTCATGCCCTTCGCCTTCACGGCGTTGCGGCTGGCGGCGACGTATGAAGATGCGCCGATGTTGTCCGACACTAGGCGGTTGAACGACGCCTGGGCGGCAATGCTGCCGTATGGCAGAACCGTCTTGCTGACTTCAATGTTGACTTTCTGTATTTCGTCGTCGAACGGCGTCTTGACCATGCGCATGTTCCCGCTCTGCCCGATCTGGGAATACCCGCCGTTTGTCAATTTGGCGATGTCGCGCCAGATCGGCTCCGTATTTGGCTGGTTGCCGCACTGTACCGTGTTGACGACGATGTTCTTGACGACGGCGACGGCACAGCTCTCCGGGTACTTGACGTCGTCCTTGTAGTCCATGTGCGGCGGACAGTCCCCAACGAGGAATATCGTCCGCATGACCCGCTTGGAATCACTCCACTGTATATTGGACACAGCTTCGTAGAGGGCCTGGTTGACAGATTCCGGCATGTCGCCGCCACCAACGGCCTGAAAGCCCTGCAGATCGGAATATACCTGGTCCAGGTTGTTCGTCAAGGGGAAGATGCGCGTCACGTATGCATCGCCTCGGTCGCGGTATGGAATTAGCCCGATGCGGACTTTCCCGCCCGTCTTCTGGATGATGCCGCCGGCGATGGACCATATCTTCTGCTTCGCCCCTTCGATCAACCCGGTCATGGAGCCGGTGGTGTCCAGCACGAACACCACCTCGGCATCAATCGCCTCCTCCTTCTTGGGACCAGGCGTCGAAGTGGCGTCTGCCGCGAAGGCCATGAACGTCACTGCACAGAATGTTGCCAGAACGATTTTCTTTGGCGTGTGTTTCATTGTAGGTTCCCTCCTGCTGATTGCCCTTATGATACCACATTTGCCTCATTCGCGCAATCACTTTTTTATTGCGCACCCCTGTGCCTCCTCGAACAATGAAGCTACATGCAGGAGGATACGTATGGGGCGCCGCAGAAGGAGCACACGGCACCTTCATGAAGAGGCGCATTGCAGTTGGGGCACCTCTTCTCAAGAACCTCTCCGCACACCGCGCAGAACTTCCCTCCCACTGGATCCTGCTCGTTTCTGTTGGGCTTGAAGAACCTCTTCCCCTCCACCTCGTATACTTGGTGTGAAGGACAGTTTGGATTCGGACAAAATCCCCTCTCGTGGCTTCCATTGAAAATTTGCGCGGCAAGACCCGAACCTGCAGACGCTTTATTACCAGATTGCTCAGGCAGCGGTATCGAGAATTTCCGACATAGATTCTCAATTGCCTCTCGATTAAGCTTGGTCCCGTCCCCCTGCTCAAACATCGAAAGAGCAGATTGCTTGCACCCTATTTCACGGGCAACAACGCTCTGCGAGAGGCCCGCCTGCTTGCGAGCCTCCCTTGCCTTTCTGCATATCTCTGGATCTAGATTTGTCACGCCATATATTATGCACCATCTTCATCAATTTTACAAGCATGTCTTATAAACAGTTATCAACAACCTTATTAACTTATTAACACCTGTTTATAATTTTGTTGATAATGATGACAATACAAATTCGAGAGGTTAAAAAGTTGAAAAGGACGGCGATTGAACGCCGTCCTTTTGAGTTTCGTGAGATTCTTTAGAATTCCCTCTTTATTATTTCCGATGGCATAAGATAGGTTTCTCCGTCCTTGTGCCTTATGCCAAGTCTCTTCAGTTCCTCGATGACCACTCCTGTAATCAAGTTCGAGTTGTCAGAGAACAGTTTTTCAAGTTCTTCGCGTTTCTTGGCAAGCGTCCCGTTCGGCTCATTTTCCACAAGCACGCTTTCTATCACCTGCGCCCGTCTGATCTTGCCGTCGGCTTCCGCTCTGTCACGAGCCTCACGCAGTGCCTCGATTACGTGGTCTCGCGTTTCGCCGGGGAAGCGATCCTCTATTTCGATGTTTCTGTCAAGAAGGGCCAGGGCATTTGGATTTCTCTCCTGTGTATCCATTTCCTTCTCTATGCGGCTTGAAATCTCCTCTTCAAGTTTTGCCGTCTTTCTCTTTTCCGAGGCAAGGCTGTCAGACGCCGCCTTCAATTCACCTTCAATGGACGCTATCCTTTTTCTAAGTTCCTCAACTTCACTGTCCTTTGAGGCAATGACGGCTTTGGCTGATTCAATTTCCTTCTTGAGGTTTTCTATTTCATGCTCCATCTTCACCTTGTCTTCGGCGAGGGACTCTACCACGGCCCTTTGTACGTCAAGTTCCGGAGCTTCCTCAAAGGATTCCTCCTCTTCGGTCTCCTCAGGAGCTGCCGTACTTTCTTCCTCTTCCATCCTCTTTTCCTCTTCGATGAATTCGTCAATCCCGAACTGCCCTTTGTCATTGTTCATTGACAGAGTTTCCTTTCTTTTCGCATCCCTGATACACAAACAGCCTGCAGTCTATCGGGCCGTTGAAGAACGGTACGCGTTTTTTGTAGTACAAGTCAACAAGCCTTGCTAGATCGGGATTTCCCGTTATGAGCCCTCCTGTCCAGCCAAGGCACTTTTCGTTTAGAAACTTTCCTATGCGTTCATACACAGGCGCCAGCTCCTCGTATGTTCCAAGGCGTATTCCATATTCAGGATTGAAGAATATGGCACCCTTCTCGCCTTCGGGAATTGGCGTCTTCTCAAAGTCGCAGGCCTTGAACTCGATCATGTCCGCAACACCAGCGGCAATGGCGTTCGTATGGGCGTTTTCAATTGCCTCCGGCGAGATGTCCGTCGCTATTATTCTGGGCAGCCCTTCTTTCTTCTCCTCTTCCCTGGCCTTGATCTTCATTTCCTTCCATATCTGGTCGGGTGAGGCGCCGCCATACTGCCTGGGAGCGACGATTGGGGCCTTTTCGCCGGGTATTATCCTGTTGTAGCCCTTTATCGACTGAAACCCAAAATGCATTTTCAGCATCCCGGGAGCCTTGCCGCTTGCCATGAGAGCCGCCTCTATCGCAGGAGTTCCGCTGCCGCACATGGGGGAGAGAAACGGCTTGGTGCCGTCCCATTCCATTCCCATAAGGCATGCGGCGGCAAGGGTCTCCTGCATTGGAGCCGAACCAGGAATCTTCCTGTATCCCCTTTTCGACAATGGCTCGCCGGTTGTGTCTATATACACAATGACCTGGTCTTTTTCCCAATACACGAAAACCGCCGCCCCTATGTTTTCGCCTCCGCTGTCGGGACGGCGCTGGCACATCTCCCGCATTCTGTCCGCAATGGCGTCCTTGGTGTAGAGCGACGGTATTCTCGTATCCCTGATCGTGTAGTTGTTGACTATCGACGAAACGGAGAAGTATCCGTCGGCTTCTAGTATGTTCTCCCAGTCTATGCTGTGGACGAGATTGTACAGTTCCCTTATGTTTCTGCAGTCTGCCCTGAGCAGAGGCACGAGCACCCTGTGAGCCGTCCTGAGGCGGAGATTGAGTTTCATGACGTCCCTCATGTCTCCCCTCACGACAACAGTGTTTTCCGTCACCTCGACTATTTTGTAGCCGAGGTTTATCGCCTCTATTTCAACCCAACGCGAAAGTTCCTTCGCACAGGATATTATTATGGGATAGTTCTTGTCTTCAAAGAGACGCATCGCTCTGGCTCTTCTTGTTTTGTCACGCCACACGTAGAGGCATCAGCACGTAGAGGAACGGAATAGAGCAGCGGATCACCACCGGGGCGTGTCCGTCCTTTATCTCTATCCTCACCTCGTCGTCGTCTATCGCCTTCAGGGGATCCATTACGTACGTGGGATTGAACATTATCTCAATCTTCTCCCCTGCGTACTTTATCGGTACTTCGTCGCTTGCCGATCCAATCTCGCTTGCCGCAGAAGACACGCTTAGCCTGTTGTCCTCAAACGAAAGCCTTATCGAGTGGGCCTCGTCCATGGACATGACGCTTGTTCTCTCAAGGGCGTCTAGAAGGAGCTGGCGATCGATGGCTATTGTCTCCTTGTGTTCCCTTGGGATGACAACGGAATAGTTTGGATAGACGTCGTCAATCAGCTTCGAGTATATCTTGAGATTCTTCATCTCAAAGCACACCTGGCTCTTCTCCACCATTATCTTTACGTTGCCATCGCTTCCGAGAGACCTCTGAAGCTCCTGCACGGTCTTGGATGGAAGGACGATGTCCCTTTCGCTGTCCTTGGAAATCTCCATTTCCTTCTCAACAAGGGCAAGGCGACGGCCGTCGGTCGCAACCATGGTGAGCTTCATGTCCTTGAAGCTCATGAGCACTCCCTTGAGCGTGCGCCGCGTATCGTCCTGCGACGCCGCGTACGCAGTCTTGCGAAGCATCTCCTTCAGGGTCTGGCTTTCCATTTCATAGACGAACGAGTCGTCACCCTCCGGAAGCCTCGGGAAGTCGGAAGAGGGAAGACCGGAAAGACGGAACTTCGCGGAGCCCGCAACTATAGTCCCCTTCTGCTCCTCTCCAACGTCGACTTCGACTGGAACCTCCCCGGCCTTTGATATTGAATTGAAAAGCAGCTTCGCGGGCAGAGTTGACGATCCGCTTTCCACTACTTCGCACTCCACCGACGACTTGATCGATATGTCAAGATCGGTCGTCGTCATGGTTAGAGTGTTTCCCTCTGCTTCAAGAAGCACATTCTGGAGAATCGGAAGAGAGCTCTTCGCCCCCACTATGTTCTGCACTCCCTTCAGTCCTTCTATGAACTGCGCCTTTGTTATTTTGAACTTCATTTTGCCTCCTTGATTTTCGTTGTCATAGATTGTACCAAATATTCATGATTATATAAATAGAAATCTTTAAAATTTAATAGGGATGTAGATAGTGTTCACATCTTCCATTGTCCCTGTATTCATTGGGCTTTTAGCTTGTTCGCCTGTAGGGAACTTGTTTGTCGTTCTGTAGAGTTGATTTGACATTGGCTTGCTTGGTTTGACAAGGGTTGATAAACCCGCGAGTTGTCTACACTTCTGTTTACTAGATCTAGAACTCCATTTTGTCGGAAGGAGTGTACCCCAGTTCGCTCAATATTTCGTTAAGCGACTTTCTCAGGTCCTCTTCCACGTCGAGCCTCTTTTCAATTGTCTTTACTCCGTGCACGATAGTGGCATGCGTCTTTCCGAATAGCTTGGCGACTTCCGACAGGCTGTTTGGCGCGCATTTCCTCGATATGTACATGGCCAGCTGCCTTGGAGTAACAAGGGACTGGGTTCTGTCGGGGGAAAGTATCTGGGAGAGTGTCACTCCGTACTTCTTCGAGACGCACTCCTGTATCTCATGTATGGTTATCTTCCTCAGTGATTGTTCCTTGTCTATGAAGTCTTTCAGTAGAATGGACAGGAATTCGCTCGTAAGCTGCTGGGTGGGATTGAGTGACAAAGCGACGTGAACCTTTGACAATGCGCCTTCCATTGCCCTTACGTGGCTTTTTATGTGTTCCGCTATGAACTGCAGAGTTGGCTCGTTGATTGAGGGGACAAGGTTTTCCGCCTTCTTCTTCAAAATAGCAAGGCGGGTCTCGTAGCCTGGCGCCTCTATCTCCTGCACCAGGCCTCCCTCGAATCTCGATATAAGGCGCTCCTCAAGAGCCGGCAGATTCTTGGGGGCCACGTCCGAGGTCATGACTATCTGCTTGTGGTTTGTGGTGAGGAAGTTGAACGTGTTGAAGAACTCCTCCTGGCACTGCTTTCCCTTTTGCAGGAACTGTATGTCGTCAACCAGCAGGACGTCTATGTACCTGTACTTTCTCTTGAAGGACTCCATGCCCTTCTGCTGCAGGGCGTTGATGTACTCGTTAAGAAAAGTCTCGGCCGTAAGGTAGCATACCGACAGCATCGGGTTCTTGCGCCTGATTTCGTTGCCGATCGCCTGCATCAGGTGAGTCTTTCCAAGACCCGTTCCTCCGTGTATGAAAAGTGGGTTGTAGTTTTTCTGTCCCGGGTTGTTTGCAACCCCCATCGCAGCGGAGAAAGCCCAGCTGTTTGAAGGACCCTGTACGAACTCCTCGAAGGTGTAGTTCTCCTCCAGGGGGAGAGTAGATATGAACGGGCTTTGCTGGGAGGAAGGCGGCTTAGGAACCGGCGCAGGTGAAGGAGGGGCAGTGAATACAATCGAAGGCTTCAATGAAGTGTCGTGCCTGAACGACACTTCGGATATGTGCGCGGCCCCGGCGAGGGACAGCGATATCTTGAGTTGCTCCGTATAGCGTTCTGTCAGAAAGTCCGCCGCGAATTTGTTGGAGGTATAGACTACGAATGCTCCATTCTCCTCTGATACAGAGGAGATCATGGAAAAGTAGTTCTCCGCCTGGGCGCGATCCTGTGCGTCAGAGATAGAAGACAGGTATATTGTCTTCGCTCTCTCCCACAGATTTTCTATAGATGATGAAGTGTCCATGGTTTCTCCATTTGCTACTAATATAACACAGTGAGAGAAAGTTATCAACAACAAAGAATCAAAAGATGTGACAAGGTTATCAACAAACAATGTTTATAAGTTAGACATGTCCCCTTTTAATGATTATTGAGAGTATGGAAATGTCGGATGGGTTGACTCCCGGTATTCTGCCTGCCTGGAACAGGTTTTCAGGTCTGTGCTTTTTGAGCTTCTCCCTGCTTTCGTATCGGATGGCGGTGCATTTGTCATAGTCAAGCCATTTGGGTATGATAGTGCTTTCTTCGCTTTTCAGTCGTGCCACCTCCTTTTCTTCTTGGATTATGTAAGGTTGATAGTGACGCATAATCTTAATTTCATTTTTGATGTACTCTTCAGAGAACCATATTTCAGGGTGAATAGATGTACCTTGAAAACTTTGGAGGAACTGCCGCGCCAGGTTTTCTTCGCTTTCTCTTATTGAGGTTTCAGAAACCGGTATGAATATTGAATTTGAAGGATGGCATTGTTGAAGAGTGTTGTGCACATTACAACTGTTGACTTCCTTTGAATCATAAGTTTCTCCGGTGTCATATTGGTCATAAGCAATTGGATCGTTTTTCAATTCATCGTTTGAGGTGGTACTAAGACTAAGCTGCGTTTGCAAGTCTTGAATATTGTGGTTATATTGACGATTAGTGTGGTTGTGGTGGTCGGAGCGAGAAAAGGACGATGACGGTAAATCTTCTGAGTTGTCCTGCGACTGACGACTTGTCATAGTCACAACTATCCCCTTTTCACTTTCACTGGATATGTAATCAGTCTTGTCCGAGACAACCATAGCCAGGTACAGATCAAGTGCTTTTGTGGATACGATTTGATCGCGTTTCAATATGCCGACTTTCTCTGCTACTGCAGATAGTCGAAGCCGGGCGTTGTCCTGGCGAAGGAGCAAACGCCTTTCTGCCCTGCTTGTGAACATGCGATAAGGTTCATCCGTACCCTTCGTCACAAGGTCGTCTATCATCACCCCGATGTAGGCGTCGCTTCTGCTTAATGTTATTGCATCTTCGCCGTTGGATTTTCTTGCCGCGTTTATGCCAGCCATAATTCCCTGCGCGGCCGCCTCCTCATAACCTGTCGTACCGTTGATTTGTCCTGCAAAGAAAAGATTTGAGACATTTTTAGATTCCAGTGAATGAAACAGTTCACGTGCGTCGATGGAATCATATTCGATGGCGTAAGCGTATGCCGCGAATTCCGCATTCTCGAGTCCGTGAACGGATCTCACCATAGTTTCCTGTACATTCTTCGGCAGGCTGCAGCTGAGTCCGTTCGGGTAGATGATTTTGCCCTCCGTGTCCTCTGGTTCAAGAATGACGTGGTGGCTGTTAGCATCCTTGAACCTTACTATCTTGTCTTCGATCGATGGACAATATCGCACACCAGTTCCCGTGATTGCTCCGCCGTACAGAGATGATTTATCTAGGTTTAAGTTGATTATTTCATGTGTAATGGTGTTTGTGTGGGTCATCCAGCACGGCAGTTCTGCCAAATTGTTCCACGTGGAACAATTTTGAGGGCAATCTGGGTCTGAAATTAATTGTTCCACGTGGAACAATGGGCGCGGGAAGTCTCCATCAAGGCGCTGACAGGCTGAAAAATCGCACGAATCAGCAAAAAGGCGAGGTGGCGTACCTGTTTTTAGCCTTGAAATTGTAAACCCCAGGTCTAGAAGCGATTTAGAGAGAGTATTTGCGGCGGGGCGTCCGTCGCCGGCGCTGTCTTTGGACTCTTTCCCGACCCAGATGACGCCGCGCAATGCAGTTCCGGACGTGACGACGACAGATTTGCCGTCGATGTACCCGTGATTTGCCGTCTCTATGCCAGTGCAAAGGCTCGTGTATTCTTCAAAGTGTATATCCTTTGATGTGAGAATCTTTGTCACCGTGTCTTCAAGTACGTCAAGATTGGCCTGGGAGTAGATCACGGATTTCATTCTGGCGGAGTATTCACGCTTGGCACACTGCGTACGCGTCGCCTGTACTGCAGGACCACGGCTTGAATTCAGTATCTTCGCCTGCAAAGCGGTGGCGTCGGCGTTTTTCCCCATCTCGCCGCCAAGAGCGTCCAGTTCATAGACAAGATGGCTCTTCGCCAGCCCGCCAATCGCCGGATTGCAAGGCATCGTGGCTATTGATGACGTCTTTGACGTCACTAGAAGGGTAGACGCACCCATGCGGGCGGCCGCAAGGGCCGCTTCGCATCCGGCATGTCCGCCTCCAACTACTATTACATCGTACTTTTGCATTGCTGTGTTTGCCGCCTCCGGTCTGTCTCCCGCAGAGTGCGGAAAGAAGGATGTTGAGGATGGTACATAGAGTATATCAAAGGTGAAGTCTTTTAGTCAACACATAATTTTGATGCAATTGAGGTAGCTCTAATTGTAAAACCTACTTATACTTATTTGCCTCACGCAAAGTACGCTAAGGTCGCAAAGCAACAGCGCTTACAAAAGAGTACCGCGCGGGAATACGCTTGTTGCGAAGCGATCAGGTTGGCTGAGCGCAAGATGCACCTACGGCGAAGCCGTCAGGTTCCCCGACGAGCCAAGCGAGGAGCCTTGCGAAGCAAGGTCGCAAGAGGGTGCGCGCAAACTGCGAAGCGTATCCACCGACCGAAGGTCGCTGCTGAACGAAGGCGGTCGCTAGAGTGGTGCCGCAAGGCCGCCCCGTGCGCGGCGGGGAAAAAGGAAGTTGTTCTGGTTGTTTACAAAAGAAATCCAAGCCAAATACCATGTATC
>JAEEGL014845888.1_pt1 | contig 11936 bp, 10 predicted proteins | sample 9134231 | NCBI WGS metagenome assembly JAEEGL01 (sample SAMN16246548, study PRJNA631951) | gut metagenome | biome: gut microbiome; feature: rumen; material: fiber-attached | host: Bos | place: Iran: Karaj | collected 2018-10 | reverse complement strand
TTGTTTTGCTTTATTCAAGATTTTTAGTTCGTCATAATCCAAACTATCGTTATACTTGTTAACAGAATCTATTAAATTATTATAGTCATTAAAAAACTTTAATGCTTTGTCGTAATCTTGAGGGTTAAGTTCTAGCTTATAATATTGATCTATATTATCATTGTTAATTGTTTCTGAAAAATCAATACAAATACCTGTGGCATCAACTTCTTCAGTTGGTGCTTTTTTTACGTATAGGACAGATAGTTCCCCAGTCAAAGATAATAATTCAAATTTTGAGTAATCTTTAGGTGATTTTATTAGTTGAATTACCTTTTTGCTTTTTTCACCTATATTTGCTGTATACTTGCGCTGAGTTCCAGATTGTGGCTTAGGGCACCATTTTTCGTATGTTTCAGCGCCTTCTTTGTTATCACTTATATTCATCATCACATAATAAAGAACGCCAAGAATAAATGAGGGAAGGTAGATTCTTTTCATTGAGATGAGTTTAGCCTTGGTAACAGGTTTACCATTAGGCAGAATATAGAACTTTTGATTCTCAGTGATACTACTATCCTGTTCGATCACTTCGATTATGGCTTTAACCAATATCTCATCTTTATGTATATTAGAATTTGTGTTTATATAATCTTCTATAAATTTGGTAGTTCTTTTAAGCAATTCGTTATACTTATTATCGATATCTTCGGTTAGTTTATTTTGCATTAAAGAGTTTTCAAAAGGTGTTGCCAAGCTTGAATGTTCATTACATCTTTTGAACTTGTCTTTAGAAATTTTTAAATGAGTATCATTAGTGTATAATGTAGGATCAAGTATCTTCAACAGGTCCGCTAATAAGGATGATTCCGATACTTTATCTTTACTCGAATTCACAAGCAATACGAGTAGGGTTCCACCGCATAATTTATACATAAAAGCACCTCCATTATTTGTTACCTGTGTTACCGTTGACATGTTACCAATGTTACCAGAAAATAGTAACATAGGGTATTTTTCAAGTATATTATATCACATTCGGTCTAGCTCCGCAACCCGAACGGTAAGTATTATATATGAATATATCCTTAACTATCATACGTTTGACAGCTCGAGGCCGAGTTGTTATCAACATACGACGTATCCCGGGTGCGTTCTCAGTATCACAAGGAGGTACATATGGAAACTAAAATTTATACTCCAAAACAGGCATGGGAGAAACTCGGCATAGGTAGAACGATGTTCTATCATTTGCTGAAGGAAGGAAAAATCAGATTCTTCAAGAACGGAAGCCGTTATCTTATCCCCGAAAGTTCTATTGCTGAGTTCATCAAGGAACAGACAGCTCAGTGTATGAAGGGAGATGAACAGTAATGGCAAATGGACGCTTGAAGGCAAAGATGAAGCGTCGCCGTAATGGAGAAGGCAGCGTTTCAGCGCGCAGCGATGGATATTTCCAGGCTTCGATTATGGTTAACGGTAAGCGTAAGTTCGAGTATGCACCGACGGAAAACGAGGCATACGAAAAGCTCGAAGCGATGAGAAATAAGGCAAGACGTGGCGTCTCTCTGATTGAAGGCGATGTTACGTTAAATGAACTGGGAGACAGTTACATCAAGCGCTATGCGAAGCCTTATGTCAGACCTTCAACGCTGAAAAACTATAAGGGCTATGCTGAAAATTACATAAAAAACAGTCCTATCGGAAAAATGAAAGTCAGCCGCATCGCGGCTGACGATGTTCAGGACTTTGTTAACGATCTTGTTGACAAGGGATTGAGTGGTAAGACGACCAGAAATATATTCGCATTCGTTGATGCGGTTTTGATGCAGGCGGTCAGAAATCGTCTTATAATGTATAACCCTTGCGAAGGAGCAAGACTTCCGCAGAGCAAAACTACAGAACGTCCCCTTATAACTGAAGAGCAGTTTGCCAGCCTTTTAAAGGCAGCTGACACTCAGACTATGAAGACTGCGATATCAATTCTAGGCGAAGGACTTCGTATCGGCGAACTTTTGGCTCTGCAGTGGAAGGATTGTATCGAGGATGATGGTGTTCCGGTGCTTAGAGTAACAAAAGCCTTGAAAAGGGAGTACATTTTCGACGAGAAAGAAGAAAGAAAAAAGGGGGCGAAGACGATGATGTGCATATCTGATCCGAAGACGGAGAGTTCTGAACGTTTTGTTCCTCTCCTTCCAGGTGTTATTTCAGAACTTAATGAGCTTAAGAATGAGCAAATGACTGTTGCAGGTCAGCTGGGATTTAAGTTTACTGATGAATTTTTCATTATCGGTTCTTTTGGTAGAGAGGGCTTTTCCTTCACAACTCCTGACAAGTTTAGGTCTGACTTTGCCAAGTGTGTTCAGAGGGCAGGACTTCCGAAGGAGGTCACTCCGCACGCACTTCGCAGGTATACAAGTTCTACACTTATACGTCGTGGCGCAAGTCCGATAGCTGTTGCAAAGCTGCTTGGACATAGCAACAGCAGCACCACTCTGACATATTACACGCGAGAGAACCTGAGAGGTACACTTGAAGCGGTAGAGCTTTTAGAAAAATAATGAAACTATATATGCTGTGGAGGCTTTGCCTCCGCAGAAAATAAGAGAAAAGAGGTTTTTATTATGAATAACAATGAGAATTTAAAAACTTTAACAGGAGCAAAGCATGAGGATTTTTATAAAAAAAGAAAAACGGTTGAAAAATTTTACGAGCCGTGTAGACATATCTACTGTAATTGCATAAATATATCTGGTGCGAATAACAACAATAAACGCAAATTCATAAGCAATATGATTGTTAATAGCTGTAACAATAAGGATGTGCTCATGATTGATACTAAAGGCTTATCTCATGATGAAGAAAGAGACGTAAATATTGCCGCTGTGTATAAAGGAGAATGCAGAGACTATTTTATGACGAATGAGCTGAATGCGGAGTTTATTCATCAGAATCCTATGAGAGCTTACTGAACAAACAGGTTAGTTCTTTTCAAATATTAAAACTAAAAAGCGGAGGCAGTAGCCTCCGCAACATCAAAAAGGAAGGTGTTTTTTTATGGGAGAAAGGTATATTTATGATAAAGAGTGTGAAGTAACGAACGAAGGAGTTACTTCTCAACTTTATGCCATTGGTTCTGAATATAAAGATCATACAAAGAACGATTTTCTGCTATCACCGTTATCTGATTATTTTGATGATACAGTATATTTTCGACCTCCGGTACCAGTTCAGCAATCATCATTTCCACAACAAGTGCAGAAATGCAATGATACTCAGGAGCAAATGCACAATATCATGCGATGCATTGATAATCGATTAAATAATGGATTTTCAACAGATACATATAAGATTGAGTATGATCGAAAAACTAAAAGAGGTTTCTTTAATCGTTATTTTGGTGATCCCAAATGGTATTATATTGAACGTGAAAGAACCATCCGTGATCATAACAATTTACATGGTGGTATTGCTCATACTGGAAAGCTCAAGGAAAAAGGAGTTGCAGTATGTGGTGATATATTATTTCACAAAGTAAGGAAGTTTAAGAGAGAAGATAGACCAGGAAAGCACTACTACGATGTTTGCTTTGCATTGAATATGACAGATTTTCACCATGTTGTCGTAGAAAAAAAGCAACTTTCCCATAGTAAACTATGTGATACTATTTGTTCAGAAGTAGTTTGTGTAGGACAAGAATCGTTATGCAGTTCATTCTTCAAAGATGAGATACTTCGTTTGTCGGAGAAGAATATTGAAATAATGATACCATCTCGGCCTGGATTCTATAAGGACGAGAGGTATGGCTGGGTATTTCTTGAAAGAGGCAGATATGAGAAATTGAATGATAATGATTTACCTCCTGCAATGTGCAAAAGACGTATTGTCAGGACTACTCGCACAGTAAATGAAGTATTCAAAGAACTGCAACCAATTATAGGTCACTGTTTGCAAAAGAAATTATTATGGAGCGTAAGACTGATAAGTCCGCTTCTTATGCCGCTTGGGATGAATGGCGTTGCAGTAAGAACTATAATAGCTGCAATCATCGATACTACCAATCAGATTTCGACTTCTGCTGCAATACTTAAGACTGGTGATTTCGAAGATTATAACGTTCTGTCGCTTCAATCCTCCCAAGCAGAAATTGAAAAAGAAATAAGTGGTGCCCGCGACGGCGTTGCCGCATTTTTTGGCCCATTGACAGTGACCGAGTCAAAGATGAACGGACAAAATGTCAATTATATCCGCAATGCGGCAATAGGTGCTAACGGCTCAGATAAAACTGCAAGGGCACTTATCTCGCTGGTAGGTCGCTTCATTCCATCAGACCTGCCACCGGAATTTGTTCTAACAATTGACTGCAAGGAAATGGCTAACGATGCAGATGTTAACAAGCTTCGGAACGGTGTGCTGAAGTTTGACGCTGCGTATATCTCATATATCGAAAATCATTTCGATGCTGTTGAAGGCTTGATAAGTTCAGCAGCAGAGCAATACAAGGCAGAGCCTGTTCCGGGAATTGAAGCCAATAATGAAGCTTTGTACATTGCATTGACCATTTTGAGGAAACTCATGAGCGACTGCTTCGAGATTGAGCTTTTCTCTGAAGAGGAGTTCCAATACGTAACAAACCTGTTCCAAAAATCTGCGACGGAAATCGTCGCACCCGACTATTCGGTCAAAGACAAGTTCGTTACGGCAACAATTGAGATGATAACGGAAAAAGAATTTTCGTTTATGGACATATCCAGTGCTCATAAGAGTTATTCTGGAAATGGAAACACCTTGATTCTTGACCGCAAAAATGGGTTCCTCAACTTTACAATGAATGCACTTGACAAGATAGCTGAGCGTATCCCGACCGTTAAAAACGGAGCTGAGCTTGCGGGAATACTTAAGGCTTGCGGTACTATAAAATGTACAGATAACGGCGCTCGGCAGATTACTACTCCTAAGGGACGATCTGGTTTTTACAGCGTTTATCTTTCAGAGCTTGGAGATGATATATTGCGGATAATCAAATATATTGACAACATTGAGTTCTTTATGCTGCCAGAAGAAGTCCCTGAGAATTTCATACCGCTGGTATGGTTCAGAGGACGCTGTGCCGGTATCGTTCTTGATGGTAAAGGATTGCCGAATCCTCACATCAATATCTGTGGACTTTCTGGCATGGGTAAAAACAGAGGTGCTTACCGCAACGGTGAATGCTTCCTCCGCTTACGTTCCAAGTTCATTTTTATTAATATTAAGGGACCCATAACCGAGGATTCTCTCAAAGATATGGGCTGTCCCATTGACAAATATGATCTGTTCGATCTCAAGACAGAAGGCTTACCGTTTGATATATTCAACGTATCAGACTTTAGTTGCAAAAACGCCAAAGTCAGCTACATATTGAATATCATTTGTGCGGCAGTTAATAATCTAACCGATAATCAGCTCAACGAGCTTTCCGAGTATGTCAACAACATGGTGGATGACGATACGCAGAGTTTTTCTCTGCTTGAACTATTTGAAAAATTCCCTCAGAACAGGACAATAGCTCTTCAGAAGAAGCTCACTCCGCTGTTCAACATGATGAGCGCCTATACTCCCAAAGGCAATAATTACAAGTATTCCTCTTGCCACGAGTTTATTGACGACCGCAGCAGGATAACCGTTCTGTCTATTGTTCAGAGTAACGTAACGGCATTGCGCTGCACTGTCTATGCACTGTTGCAGTCCATATTTGAACATCAGATTCTTGACAGCCATACCCGTGTGGTATTGTATGCTGACGAGATGCAAAAATATACCTCAGATAGCCCGTTTCAGCAGTGGTTCGCTGAAGGCAGGCAGTTTAATATTGTTGCTGCCGGAATAACGCAAGAATACCGCAGCAAGGATAACGAGACCCGGAACTTCACAAGTAGTGCCGCAATTGAACTTTTCTACTCTCCGACTACCGTTTCAGCAGATAAAGTGTTCAAAGCACTGAATAAGGAATTCTCCATAGAGGAGCTTTGTTCCGGAAATCTTGGAGATATTTTCGTGAAAGGATTCTTTTGGAGTGCTGTTGAGAAACGCCACAAGGCTGCGATATTATGCGGCAAGAATGACGACGAAAAGTTTTTTGAGCTTAAGAGCTATCCTGTGAACTATTACGGAACAGGTTATTGATACATGAAATCTGCGGTATCACGCCGCAGAGTAAAAAAAAAGGGCTCTCATATGAGAGCCCTTAATATTGGATTATTATGTTCCGAAATTTCGATTAAACTGCTTATAATTGTATAGAGCTGGAGTACGGTCCAGTACAGCAAAGTCAATCCTGCTGAACAGATCATTCTCCTTGAATCCGTTATAGTCCAGCTCGTTCAATGCTCTGCGGAACAGGTCGGAGATCACACTCGCATCGTTCCCGTAAGCACCGCAGCCCCATGCTCCGAGAATCAGATGTCTATAACCTAAGAATGCTGCTGACTTTAGCATCCCGACAATACGGTTATAGACAAGCTGCCTGTATGCAGTTTCGCTCATGCCTTCTTTGCCGCCGGATACCTTCGGCGCAGCGCAGGTGAGTACGGATACCACAATGGAATCGTCTAGCAGTGCGCCGTTTTCGTCTTTGATGATTTCCACGCTCGGTGTGAGCATCAGAGCATCTGAACCCATGAAAGAGTGCAGTCTCTTGTTATATTCGTAGTATTTGCTTGCTGCCTTGCTCTCAAGAGACTGCAGCAGCGAGCTCTTTCTGCATAAATCCTCTTCCTGCGCTCTTGCACCTCTGCGTACACCGCCGCCCGGATGAACAGGGCTTGCGAGATTCAGCACAAGGACTTTAGATATGCCCTCGGATACACGCTTTCTGGCAAGCGCATAGGAGTCTATGTTCTCGCAGCTGTGGATGCAGCTTTCGCTTTCAGTGGCAGCCGTCTTGAATTCTGTATTGTTGCAGATCTCTTTCACATCGTCAGGAAGGTATACCTGTATCTCTTCCATTTTCCCGGCAGTAAGTTTCAATGTTATTTTTCTGCCATCTTTCTCATAAAAACCTTGCTTTAGGATCTGCATAGTATCTTCAAATATCTGAATATCGGGAGTTCTGTCTCTCATATAATCACCTGCTCTCAATCTATCAGCATTTCCACGTCATGCATGAGGAAATGCAGCTTGTCGATTCTCTTGTTTATATGCCAATGTCCGAGATACCAGGCTTTGTAGTCCAGCATCTCTTCTATCGTGTCGAGCCAATGCTCGGTGCTGTTGTCAACGGTAGACTGGTCTATTCCCGGCAGAAAGCACTCTGTCGGAACATATTTAAACGGGCATGTGTGCGAAAATACGACATCCACGGGATGTGCCCTGCATTGTAGCTCTACATACTCCTTGATCGTAGAAGTCGGCTGTTCGTCCGGCCACCATTTATATCCTGCACGTAGGCGATAAAACTTGTCCACGCTGTATGCACCGCCAATCACAATACAATGCTTGCCCTCAATATTAAAAATGTCGCCGTCTATCGGAAACAGGATATTCGGAAAGTCCTCCTCGTACAGTACACGACCGCCGTGCCACTGCTTTTCCTGATAGGAGCAGATATTCTGCGGTCTGTTCTCGTGATTACCATGTATGCAGAAAAAAGTTGACTTCATCTCGCACAACTCCTGCTTCAGGAGACGATCTCGCATCTGACCGGTATAATTGACACCTACATCTCCGAGCAGAACAATAATATCCTCTTCTGTCGGATGAAATCTGCCAAATAAATCATATAGCGGATCTGCCGAACCGTGAATATCTCCTGTGATATAAACCATGCCTTCACCTTCTTCTTTGTGTATATTATAATTATATCATGTTCAGCGAATCGAAACAAGATGGAGCGACAAAATACTTGCTCAGCTGCATAATTATATTTTGTGTATCAAACTATGTGGAGAGCTATCTTATTTTGGATCGCTTCTTAATTCAACTTTCCTTATCTCCATCCATAGTTTTTTTCATGCTTTCTGTCGTATGATATAACTATGTTTTCGATGACATCACCATCTGTTGTTATTTTATAGAACGAGCCGTTTCCACCATTCATCTTCCATCATTTTTCTGATCCAAGCTGATAGTTCCTGCATATCCGAGAACGGTTCAGGTTCGGAGATAATTAGTCTGTTACCGAGGTCATCATATATCTTAACACAGATATCGCTGACATAGAGCCTTTTCGATAACCGACATAGCCACTTTAAAAAGGCTTTCTTTGTCTCTTCAAAATACCTGTCTCTTAGCTCGGCGTCCACGATCAGCAGATAGCCACTATAGATATGCATCCATCCGTTATCCAGTAGATTTGAGTCCTGTCCGAACTCATCGCAGATATCAGATTCATGCATGAATATACTCCGTGAGATATTGACCTGCATATTCTGCTCATAACCAGATACAATCGGAAGATGATTCAGTGCAGTCTTTATGATAAACTCATTTTCTTCACTAGTTCTTCCTATGGATGATACTGTAATTACTCCAGTTATATATGTCCAGTGTGACATTTCAATTCTCCTGTAATTTCTTCAGAGCTATTTATATACTGCAGTAAAGTCTGATTCAAGTATACGTTTTAACGGAATATAATTGTTTAACACGCAGAAACAGTCGCGCATATTTGCGACAGTATACTGAATATCAGTAATTATATTGCATAAATATCATCACGCAGTATACTGTGATAATGATGCTGACCTCATAAATATAGAAACGCCTGTTATACAGCCATGCGGATCATCCTTGGCTAACCGCTTTTAGCAAACTCTTCTGCTGATATACGTTCTGACATTGTTTTATCTTCGTTTTGCTTCTTACAGTCAATGATTTTTAGTTTGCCAATTTTATCCGATATTATCTTTACAAGCAGATTGTGCTCATCAAGAGCCTGCGTAACAAGCATTTTTTCTGACATAGTGTCCTCCTTAAATGATCTGATTCAAAAATAGCCATCATAAATAATTATAGCATTTTTTTGAGAAAAGAATGCCGCAAATAATATGTAGTTTACCGCATATTCTCATCCGTATGTATTTCTGTATTTTGCCATTCCGTATTCATTAATGTTAGCAGAGCTTCTGCAATATCTGTTGTACGAAACATGAGCATATACCTTTCTTGACCACCTATCGGAATAGAACAGAAAAGTCTTTCCAGCTCTGATATTTCATATAATGCTGAACTTTCACCTTCACAAGCACAGCAATCATGCCAATTTCTATATTCGCCTTGATATCTGTATTTGAGAAGAATTGCCCTTAAAACATCTTCTTTGCTGTTGAACTTGCTATTTGAGATACATAGCACAATTTCTTCGCTAGGGTGCTGTGCGTTTTCAAACAAGCTTTCTGACAGGGAAATATAAGCATCAACATCAATGTTATAAACATCGGAGTATCGTATAATCCTGAAGGTCCTTCGTTCTGGCACCGAATATAAATCAATACTGTCGCTATTTGCGATGGCAGGTGACGTATGTGTATAATAAATAAGTGCTATCAAAAGAGCAGCTAAACAAATACTTGAAGGGTGAGCATAACTGCCGGTAAGCTTTTCCTTCTCAATGAAATCTGTTCCATAAAGAAGCTTGCTGATACAGTTATCCTGACGGATGATTTCTAAAAGCGTATATATAAGATCATTAATCTTTGATTTGTCAAGTTGCTCTTCACAAAAGGTCTGTACTTCATAAATATACGGTTCAAGTGTTATCATACTGCTTGAATCAGAACGAAGTGATGCCATGCTTATAAGCTGAAAAGGATAACCTTTACCGTCTTTTTCAAAACGACATATGAATCTTTCAAGTTTTCTATATGCACCTGAGAGTGTGGTATCATTACCGAAATATCCGAGTAGTTCCTTTTCGTTATACCCAGTAATTATCGACATTAGCCGTACATAAAAGCGTCCCTTTCCAATGCGACCTTTCCCATTGCGTTTAGCTTTAAAAAGTAATGACAATAGAATATTGAATGTAAGTTTCATGATAACCTCCAAAAAATTTGCTCCGTCGTATGACGGAGCGATAATTACAGAAAATTGTTCATAGCAGCCATTTCTTCAAATTTCAGATCCTCAGTAACGTGAGCGTAGGTGTCAAGTGTAAATGCAACGCTACTGTGACCGAGTATCTGTGATAGAGTTTTTATATTCATTCCGCTTTCCAGAGCTCTAGTTGCGAAAGTGTGTCTGAGTCCGTGTACGTTTATTTCACGTAAGCCTTTTCGTTTTAATAGGAGCTTGAAATCCCGCTGAAAGTCACGAGGATCCACCAGATTTCCTGCTCTTGTTGTAAATACCATTTCAGTCATTGGAAGGTTGTGCTCCCGAAAGTATTCAGCCTGCTCCTTCTTATATTCTCTTAGTCTGCCAGCAATGTATGGGAGTAGCGGTATTGCTCTGATTGAATGCGGAGTTTTAGGTTCGCTTAATCCGAGAAATGTTTTCTTGCTTCCTTCACCAGTCCTGTCGCTGAAACGGTTAACAGCCTGAACTACTCTCAGCCAGGAGCGTTCCTCCGACTCAAGATGTACATATGACCACTTCAAACCGAACATTTCACCTTGACGCATTCCGGTATAAAGTGCAAGCAACACAGGCATTTCAAGACGTTCGCCTATTAGTGCATCTTGCAGTTGCTTTTGCTCATCAAGTGTTAGAAAACGCATTTCGCTCTTTTTGCGTTTAGGCAGTGCAACAAAATCAGTTGGGTTTTTAAGTATCATATCAAGGTGTACCGCTTTATCCAATGCTCGGTGAAGCATATTATGCATATTCTTTATTGTCTTTGGACTTAAACCTCCTGAGCCGTTCAACTTACCGTTCTTGGCTTTATCATTGAAGAACATTTGCATGATAGAAGTATTCAAATCACAGAGTTTATATCCACCAATTGTATTTCTTATATGACGCTGAACATAAGTATCGTAATTTACATATGTTGAAAGTCGAACTTCGTTTTTGCAATACTGTTCGAGCCAGGTGCAAAGCCACTCATAAAGAGTGACCTTGCTTGGTTCGATGTATGTGTCGGTACGTATCTGATTAAGAATTGCATACATTTTGTCAGCAACTTCTTTGCGTGTACGTCCATAAAGGTATTTTCTCTTTTGACTACCGTCTACTGATGGAATAGAAATAAGTGCTCGCCAGTGACCTTGTTTGTCTTTGTAGATACTGCCTTCATTATTCCCTTTTCTGCCTCCTGACATTAGTAAGCACCTCCGTAGCATTCCTCATACAAGCTTTCGCCGCACATATACTTCACGTCACGAAGAGCCTCATGGAGCAGGTTCGTGTCCATAAGCATCTCCTCGATTTCATCGCATGTGAAGCCATACTCAAGCAGGAGCTCAACGTCCTCGCTATCCACCCCATAGCAACCGCAGTATGCAAGCAGTATCTCCTCATGCATATTGTAATAGGGCGAGTCGTCGAGATCGTACCATGATCCGTACTTGTAACGGAATATCTTAGGCTCAAACTCCGAGCGTGTGATATCACCGTTCCTGTCGATACGAATGATATCGCCCTCATCTGTTTTGATTCGTTCATTGGCGAACTTGTGAAGTCCTATTCTGCGGAGAGCGTTTTTCATGATGCTCTCAGTGCTCGCATACACATAAAGGCCTATATCTTTGAAGTGTAACAAGCACATCGGATTCGAGCCTTTTATAATGTATAGGCTGTTGTTATCATCAAGGACTGTGAATGTGAAGTTGCCCTCGACCGTTTCAGCCATGTATCGGAGCGAATCAAAATCCAGCTTCTGCTGCTGCTCTATCAGTTGACAAGCGGCGTAGCTGTCAGTCTCAATGTGTGTATCAGGTATAAGCTTGTCCTTGCGAAGTTCCTTATCATTCCAAAGAACGCCATTATGGGCAAAAGCGAAAGAAGTATCGCCGGCAAAACCGGCGAACGGATGATTG
>JAEEGL012979194.1_pt1 | contig 11936 bp, 11 predicted proteins | sample 9134231 | NCBI WGS metagenome assembly JAEEGL01 (sample SAMN16246548, study PRJNA631951) | gut metagenome | biome: gut microbiome; feature: rumen; material: fiber-attached | host: Bos | place: Iran: Karaj | collected 2018-10 | reverse complement strand
TATAGGGCAATCAGATCATTTGATTCCACAATATGATGAGGGTCCAATGCCAGAAGGGGTAATCCTGTTGTGTACTGATGGAGTGTTTAAACGGATATCTCCTGATGAAATTGCAGAAAGTGTGAAAGGGATAAAACAGAAAACAATTCGGAAGACCATGGAGAGTATTATAAATCAAGCAATCCAACGTGGAGAAGCAGATAATATTACTCTTGCCATAGTCATGAAAGAAAGGTGATCATTAAAAATGAGAAAAATCCAGTTGCTGATAGCATGCAGTGATGCAGGTTATACAGAGCACCTTTCCCGAGTAATTGCAAAGCGTTATTCGGAAGAAATCCTCGTCAGCATCAGCACAAATGCGGAGCGTTTTCGGACTCTTACGGAAAGCCAGGAGTTCGATATCGCATTGATCGAGCCGCAGATGCTGAGCGTTGCGAATTTGAATAAGATCCTTCTACCGCTTGTCCTGCACGATACAAACATTCCGGAAGCCGGTGACGGAGCTGAGCTGGAGCGGATCAACAAATATCAAAGAATTTCCAATCTGCTCAGCACAGCTATCGAAAAATACTCCAATATAACTGTCAGCAGAAGCAACGGGGGAAAGAGGGCCAGCATTACTGCCGTGTGGTCAGCGGCGGGAGGCTGTGGAAAAACGACGGTCGCCCTAGCATATGCAGCGAATCTGATTGCTTCCGGGAAAAAGACGATGTATCTGGATCTGGAACCGTTTTCCAGTTCGCCGCTTTATTTTGCTGAGAGTGGAAAAAGCATAAGCACGGTTTTGGAGAAACTGGATACCAATGTCGAAGTCCTCATTCAGGGGATTCGCCAGCAGGACAGCGCTTCCGGGATATACTACCTTTGTCATCCTGATAATTATGATGATCTGAATATTCTGACGTTGGATGATGTCAAAAGACTGATTGAAGGCTGCGCATCCGGTGTGGATGAACTGGTGATCGATATGGGGAGCGACTGCAACCAGATCAATCGCTTCCTGATGGAACAGTCGGACAACGTTATGCTGGTGTCGGACAATTCTCAAGCCTGTCTGACCAAGTGCGGGCAATTCTGTACGCAGAGTACGACCTATCAGCGTATCAGCGATAAGCTGATCGTCGTTTCCAACAAAGGGGGTCACAAGTACCCGATCCAGGGCATGAGGGCCATCAGTCTGCCGCTGGTGCAATCTTCAGATCCGATCGTCGTCTACAAAACTCTGTCTGCGGGTTATTTCTAGAGAGGATAACGCAGCAGGCATAAGGGGGGCAGGGAAGTGAAAGACAGTACCGTAAACGAACTGATCGCAGAACTGAAGGCGGTCGTTCACCGTCATCCGGATTTGACGATTATGAGCGACGAACAGATGCAGAGTCTGATTAACTCTGCATTGGAAGAGCGGGTCGAGCTGGCGAAGAGCGGGCAGGAAGAAACCTACCGGGAATTGGCGTCGCTGAATTTCAAAGAGAAAAAGCATATTCGGGACGCGGTGTTCGAAGCTGTTCGGGGACTGGGCGTTTTGGGCCAGATCATCGCAGATTCGGACATCACGGAAGTGATGATCAATGGTTTCGATAATATCTTCATCGAGAAAAGCGGACGCCTTCGCAAGCTGGAGAACCATTTCGAGAGCCAGCAGGAGTTGGAGACCATCATCACCAAGTTTGTCTCTCAGTCCGGCCGCGTCGTCAACGAGAGCGAACCCATTGTCGATACACACCTGGATGACGGCTCCCGTGTCAATGTCGTCATGCCGCCCATCGCCCTGAATGGGCCTATCGTGACCATTCGACGCTTCCCGAAAGAAGCGATGACCGTCAAGAAGCTGATCGATTTCGGGTCGATCACGCCGGAGGTCGCCGAAGTGCTTGAGCTGCTGGTCAGGTCAAGATACAACATCTTTGTCAGCGGCGGCACCGGTAGCGGTAAGACGACCTTCCTCAACGCGCTCTCGAATTTCATACCGCGTGATGAGCGCATCATCACGATCGAGGACTCTGCGGAACTCCAGATCAAGAACATAGACAACCTTGTCCGCCTGGAAACAAGAAATGCCGGCCCGGACGGGACCGGAGCCATAACGATCACAGCGCTGATTAAATCCGCGCTTCGAATGAGACCTGACCGGATCGTCGTCGGCGAGGTCCGCGGCGCAGAAGCTTTGGATATGCTTCAGGCGATGAACACCGGCCACGACGGTTCCCTTTCTACCGGCCACGCCAACTCCTCCGCAGATATGCTGAGCCGTCTGGAAACGATGGTCCTGCAGGGCGCGGCGGGCTTGCCCCAGGAGGCCATCTGCAAGCAGATTGCTTCGGCGGTGGATATCATCATACATCTGTCCAGACTTCGTGACAAGAGCAGAAAGACGGTGGAGATCGTTGAGATCCTGGGATATGATGCGCTGAACAAAAAATACGAAACAAATACCCTGTATGAATTCCAGGAGCTTCCCGGAAGCTCAAAAAACAAGGTGGTTGGGAAGCTGGTACGGACGGAAAACCCGATGATCAATACGCAGAAGCTGAGAAACGCCGGCGTGGGCAGAGTGATATAGGAGCGCAACGTGAATACATACGAATATGCATCGGACATGGAAACGGCGGGCGGGAGGAAGGCGGCACGGCTGCAGATCCCCGATTATACCGTAAGCAACTCGACGCTGGGAGATCATATCCTGGCCTTCCTCGTCGGCTTTGTCGGGGGCTTCGTCGTGTTCTTCGTGTTTTACAAGCTGATCCTCCTGTCGGTCGTCGGCGGCGTGATCGTCGGCATCGTCAATATCTACTCCGCCCAAAAAAATTCGATGAAGAAGCGGCTGATGAAGCTCCGGACCCAGTTCTACGATCTGCTGGAGGCCATGTCGGTGGCCATGCGGGCGGGCAACCCTGTGCTGAAGGCCATGGAGAGCGCCCGGGAGGACCTGTCGCTCATCTATTCCGAGGACAGCGACATCATCATCGAGGTGGACATCATCCTCCGGAAGTTCAACAACGCTATCTCACTTTCGGAGGGCTTCGCCGATTTCGCGGAGCGCTGCGGGCTGGAGGACGTAGCCAGCTTCGCCTCTGTTTATCAGACGATCGAGGGAAAATCCAGCCGGACGGACGAGATCATCCGGGAGACGCAGCAGATCATCGGCGACAAGATGGAGATTGAGATGGAGATCGACACCATGATGACCGCCGCGAAATCGGAGGTAAACATCATGCTGTTCATGCCGCTGCTCATTCTGCTGATCATCGGATACGCGGGCTCCGGCTTCATGAGCGCCATGTACGAGCCGGGGATTGGCCGCGTGGTGGCCACAGGCGGGCTCGTGATGTTCATCATCAGCTTCATCATGGCCCGGAAGTTCAGCAACGTGAAGATATAGGAGGCTGGATATGATCCTCTATATTATTGCTCTCATCGGCACGGTCCTGGCCGTTGCTTGGCTGGTGCTGCTCATGCAGGTGAAGGAGGACGAGTGGATCGTCGGAGCGACCAACCGGGTGCTGTCCAACCGTTTGAAGATCCAGGAGCTCCGGGATAAGGACATTCAAAAAAGCGAGAAGCTGGAAACCTACAGTGGGATTGCCTATTCGGTGATGAAGCTCTTTCTGGGCGGCGATTTGGAAAAGGAGATCCGGAAGCTCGAACTCCAGAATGAAGCCCTGCAGGAGGGCGACCTGAGAAGCGTCAGCGTGATGGAGATGCCGGGCTACGTGCTGCAACGGAAGCATGCGGAGCTGGGCCGGGGTGGCATCCACCGGAAGCTGGTGGACGCCTGCACCGAGCTTAACGGCAAACGCTACGCGGAAAAGCAGGCCCGGCAGATCCTGGCCAGGATCCTTTCCTATCCCATCGTGGGCGTCGCTGCAGCCCTTCTCCTCGGCGTTCTGATCGCGGGCGTCGGGGCGAAGCTGCCCGGCTTTGCCATCATGCTCTTCGGCTCGCTGATCGTCTGCGTGCTGGTTTACGCCCAGTACGACGAGGTCTTGGACCGGGTCAACAAAAGGCACGCCGCCATCTCCCGCCAGTTCCCGAACGTCGTCTCCAAGCTAGCGCTGCTGGTGACCTCGGGCATGATCATGGACCGGGCCTGGCGCGAAACGGCGGACAGCCAGAGCGAGGAGCTGTATTTGGAGATGCGCAGGACCTCGCTGGAGCTGGAAAACCTGGTGGAGCCGGCGGAGGCATACACGAATTTCCTGAATCGCTGCAATACGAAGGAAACCACCAAGCTGGCCTCCGCCATCATCCAGAACCAGTCCAAGGGCAACGCGGAGATCGGACGTCTGCTGAAGGACATGGCCCACGAGGCCTGGCAGGAGCGGCGACATACGGCGAAGCGGGATTCGGAAAAGGCCAATTCCAGGCTGATGATCCCCACCATGATTCTCTTCGTCTCCATTCTGATCATGATCATCGTGCCCATTTTCCTGCAGTTCGGCGGTAGCGGATTCTGAACGTGTATCACTGCAGACGCAGACTCTGCGCCTGCGTTGAGCAAATCATCAAACAGGAAAGGAGGAATCGACCGTGTTGAACAGGCTCAATGATCTTTCCGTGAAGGGATATCTGAAGGTCAAATCGTTTTTTCGTGATCTGAATAACGACGAACGGGGACTCTCCGGCGTGGTCGTCGCGGTGCTTCTCATTCTGGTCGCCGTTCTGGCCATCGTGCTGATCTGGGGTGCGCTGAGCGGCTGGCTGAAGGAACTGTGGGACAAGATCACCGGCGCTGCGGTTGATATCGACAAGGGTAATATCGGTTCCGGGAAATTCGGAGGCTGAGTTCCGGCTGATGAAGGGAGAGGATGGATCGTTGAAAAGAGAACGTTTTCTGAGGGATACCAGGGGAGATGCTGTCGTCGAGGCGACCATCCTCTTCCCAATCATCATCATGATCTTTGCGGGACTAGTCCTGCTTTCCATGTATCTGCCGAGCCGGGCACTGCTGCAGCAGGCGACCCAGGAGGCGGCCACGGCCATCGCCACGGGCAAGAGCGACACCTGGCTCTATTACAACGACCGTGACATGAAATATGCCTGGGCGGCGACGAAGAAGGACCTGCCCAACGTCTACGTGTCCTTCATCCGGGGGATCACGGGCAAGGGCGCGAACGACGACGCGCTGGCGAAAAAGATTGTCGAATACTACGACGAAAAAAGCCTTGTCACCCTGCCGGGGAACCTGTCGGTGCAGTACAGGCTGAACAATTACGTGATCTACAAAGAGATCACCGTTACGGCGACCAGGAGCATACCGATGCCGGTGAAGCTCACCTTCGTGCACTTCCCGGAGACCCTGGAAGTGACCGTGAGTTCCACGGCCGTCGTTCAGGACGGGGACGAGTTCGTCCGGAGTCTGGATATCGCCGTTGACTTTGTAAACTACCTGGATGAAAAGTACGAGATATCGAAGATCTTTTCATCGGTGAAGGAGGCCGGACAAAAAATCGTCGGCTTCCTGGGAATATAGGAGGCAGCCATGAGAAAGCGCTGGGATAAGCTGAAAAGGGATGTCAGAGGCGCGGTGACCGTGTTCGTCACGCTGCTGCTGATCCCTGCCGTGCTGGTCAGCGGCACGGGGGTGGACCTGGCCAGGCTTTACGTGGCCAGGAGCGTCCTCCACGACGCAAATCAGCTGGCCGCCAACGCCGCGCTCACCCAGTACGACGCCCTGCTGCAGGACCTCTACGGGCTGTTCGGCATCTGCAGGACGGACCCCGAACTGGGCGAAATGATCGACCGGTATATCCAGGTAACCGTCTTCGGGGAGGACTGGAAGGACACCTCGCTGGGTACCTTTCAGCTGTTCTACGGCTCCGATCTCGTTTCGAACGGTATAACGACCGTAACGGGGCAGAATCTTGGAGAGCCGGATGTCCTGCGCCGTCAGATCGAGGAATACGCGAAGCTGCGGGCGCCAGTGATCATCGTCGAAAAGATCCTGAAAACGATCGACAAGTTCAAGACGATCAAGCAGGACGCGGACGCAATCCAGACGAAAATGGATCTGGACAAGAGAGTCGACGAGATCGACAAGCTGTATAAAGAGCTTTATGGGAAGCTCAAGGAATTCAACGAATTTGAGAAAGATGTGAGCAACCGTTTCAGCAACGTCAACAAGGGGCTGGAGAAGGTCTCAAAACAGCTGAAAGTAATGAACGAACTCCAGGGCGACTATCGGGATGAGTGCAGAAACAGCGAGCCCGACGAGGATAAACTGGGGGACATGAAGCTCCATTATGACGGTGTGCTGAAAAACGTCCGGGTCCTCATGGACGGAGGGGACCTGAACGAAGGGTGGGCCGGGAGCGGCTATAATTCCAACGGGAACTGGGAATCCGGCCACTGGGGCACGACCGAGAACATCGCAACCGACATGGGCGTCAAAAAGCTCGCGAGCGACGGCAAAAAGGCGATGGACGACTACGAGAAGCAGTATAAGGCCATCCGGGACCTCTGTGTTAAGATCGAGAGCAAAAAGGGCGAGCTCGCCGCGAAGGTCGACGAGCTGGAGTCGAAGCTGGCCGACTGCTCCAAAGGCCTGCAGGACGGAATGACGAAAAAGGATGATAAAGGTTATTCCGTGATCGACTACTACCGCCTCCTGCTGAAGGACGACACGGTGGCCATGGCGGACGCCATGATCGAAAAGGACAAGCCGGTCATCGAGACGGTCCGCACAGAGTTTGAAACCCTGTATTTCGGCGATCAGAACAAGGGTAAGGAGATCGGACTGACGATCACCCATATGGAGCATCTGACCGACGTGAGCGTCGGTTTCAGCATCGAGGCGCTGGAGCAGGACCTGATCAGCGAGCTTCCGGCAGACAAACGACTGAATACCTACGCACTGGAGACGAATTACAAGTATAAAACCTCCTACGGCTTCAAGAAATTCCAGGACGTCAACCAGAAAAACAAAGAGTTCTATTCGCTGCTGGCCAACATGTATGAGGAAGGCACCGCCGCGGAAGAAGCCAAAAAGAATATGAAGCAGATCGGCGAGAGCTTCTACAAGGCCGCCCAGCAGGTACAGAAGGGCGTGGAATTTTACGTGACAGACGGCGCGAACTACTATCTCAGCAAGGCGACGAAGGACGAAGAGATGCAGTCCGTCTATGGGCAGGAGGGTAACTGGGATTCCGAGGGCGTCGGCGAGGCAAAGACAGAGGAGGCCCTGAACAGCGACATCATCTCGAAGATCGGGGATCTCGCGGGGGCGATCGCGGACAAGGCCCTGCTCCTCACATACGACGTTTCGATGTTTTCCTGCTTTACCACCAAGGAGAACACCAAATCCATGGCGGGCATCCCTATGGATAGGAATGTCAACTATTTTTACCATTCCGAGCAGGAATACCTATTCACCGGCTCCAATGTCGCCGCGGTCAACCTGGCGGCCGTGGCCGGCCTGCTGCTGCTAGTCCGCTTCGTGTTCAACTACATCGCGTCCTTTACCATCACGGACGTGTGCACGGTGGTCGATTCGATTAAGGCGGCCCTGTCCTTCCTGGGACCGCTGGGAATATTGATTGCCGAAGCGGTCCGGGCGGCCATCGCCATGGGGGAATCCGCCATCGACGTGATCCGGCTTCGAAGCGGGAAGGAGGTGGCGGTCCTGAAGATCGGAAAGGACGCGGAGGACTGGCGTCTCAGTCTGGAGGGACTTGTGGACTGTCTTGCGGATGTCGCCAACGACGCCGCGGAGGCGGCGTCCGCTGCCGAGGACGCATCGATTGAGGCGGAGAATGAGGTCAGCCGGAGAGCGAAGGAAGCCTCGGAATATGACGCAGGCGATCTGTCCGAGGGGCTGACGACCCTGAGATACGAGGATTATATGGCGCTGTTCCTCCTGATCCAACCCGCGGACAATCTGGCGGACCGTACGAGGAACCTCATACAGTTCAATACGACGAATTACAGTAAGAAGCTCAAAGCCGACGAGGGAAAGATGGCCAAAACGCCGCTGATCGATCTTACCAAGATGACCACCGGCTTCAGCATCACGACAACCGTCGACCTGCGCATGCTCTTCCTCTCCATGCCCTTCGCCCAGAAGGGGATCGACGGCACGGTGCCGCCGGGCAAGGTGGCGCTCAAGGTCACGGATTACAGGGGATACTGATATGAAAGAGAAGCTACGGTCCGCCAGAGGCTACATCGTGGTCGAGACGATCGCCTGTTTTCTCCTCTTCGTGTTTCTGGTCGTCTCCATCATCAGTCTCATCAACATCGTCACGGTCCAGGCCCGGGTGCATTACGCACTTACCCAGGCCGCGGAGACCGTGTCCATGTACAGCTACGTTCTGGAGGTCACGGGGCTCGCAAAGCACATGGAGAGTTCCGCTGGCATGCGCGAGCATGTGGAGCAGAAAGCCGACGAAATGAAGGACCATATCAACGACGTGATCGACGGGATCCAGGGCTTGATGGGCCTGAATATCACCCAGAGCAATGTGGACCTTGTAAAGGAGGGCGGCAGCGGCGCCTTCGATCAGGGGAAGGGCTGGGTCGACGAGGCGGTGAACAACCCCAAGAAGAGCCTGCAGTATCTGATGAACTATGCCCTGGGCCAGGCGCAGAGCGAAGCCTTCGAGGCGATGCTGCGCCCTCTGGTGGGCCATTATCTCGTCAACGGGCCTCAGGACGGGGATCTCTATCTCCGCTCGTTCAACGTCAACGACGGCGCGGAGAATTACGGGATCCGGGGCATCGTCTTCAGCGATTTCGATCTGCTGACCCTGGATTCCACCGGAGCCAACGACAGTACGATCCTGACGAGCGTGGGCGACGTGAAGGTAGTCGCCAGGTATGAGGTGGATTATTTCTTCGGTATCCTTGCCCCGGTGATCCAGCCCAGGCTGAAGATCACCCAGGAGGTCATCACCCACGCTTGGCTGAACGGAAAAGGGGAAGGCTACACGGGATGAAATATCTGCGTCATAAAGCCTTTCCGTATGTGCTGGCCGCGGTCCTGGCGACGCTGTATCTCATGCTGAAACGGAGCTCTGAGGAAGGCGGGCGGATGCTGCTGGACGTGCTGCTGATCCTCTTCGGCAGCGTCTCGGCCGTGCGGGACCTGCTGGACAGGCGGGTGCCGAACAAGTGGCCGCTGGCCATGCTCCTCGCCTGGGTCGTCGTGATGATCCCGCAGTTGTTCTTCAACACGGAGGCGGCTATCACCAGGTTGCTGGGGGGCGTGCTCGGCTTCGCCCTATGCGGGGTGCTGCTCCTGCTGGTCTACCTGATCAGCCGCCGGGGCCTGGGCGGCGCCGACGTGAAGTTTATGGCGGCCGCCGGTCTCTACCTGGGGTGGAGCTATTCCCTGGCCGTGCTGCTGATCGGCTCCGTGCTGGCAGCCCTCGTCTGCGGCGTCCTGATCCTGCTGAAAAAGCTCGGTAGCCGGGACAGCGTCCCGCTGATCCCCTTCCTTTTTGTCGGCATTCTGTTTTCGCTCTATTCCAGGTAGGAGGTGCAAGCGTTGAAGCATATAAAACAAATCCTGATCTGCGGGGCCTTCGTCGTTCTGGCGCTGCTGGCGTGGGTCGTTTCCATCAACCGGAAAACGGATGCGGAGCGGCAGCTGGAAAGCCTTGAGATCGCCAAGCTGTATCTGGAGGACGAGGTATATATTCGGGCGATCCCGCATCTGGAAACGGCGAGTTCCTATGACGACGTGTACACGGAGGAAGCGGAGAGCCTGCTGAAGAAGTCCTATCTGCAGCTGTCCACGGATTATTCCTATGAAAGCAAGTACCGCCTCCTCCTGGAGAAGCAGATGGAAAGGGAAGACTGCCCGGCGGATATCTTCCTGGAGGCTGCGTATTATTACCTTGCCAAAAACCATTATGACTATACGTTCGAAACGCTCCACAGCGGCATCGACCGCACGGCGGACGCGGTCCTGACCGAGATGTACGAAGGCCTGCGCTATCAGTACGATATGGACAGTCGGCTTTACGGCGACGTGACCCTCACGAACTACGGGGCTATCCAGGTGCAGGACGAGGCGACCGGCCTCTGGGGCGTGGCGAACATGAACGGGTCCCTGGTGATCCCCTGCGAATACGACAAGGTCAGCTCCTACAGCCCGGAGTCGGACCAGTTCATTGTCCTGAAGAACAGCGTCGTGTCCGCGATCAACTCGGATAACTTCCGCGTCGCCCTTTGTCACGACAAGGTGCAGGATTTCAGCAATTTTGCCCAGAACCGTCTGTGCCTGAAGACTGCGGAGGGCTGGCGCCTGGTGGACGCGAATTTCAACAAGAGCGAAACGGTGCTGCAGGAGATTGGACTGTATAACGATGGATACGCCCCCGCGAAGCTCAACGGGAAATGGGGCCTCATCGACCGGAACGGGGAATCGTGGCTGATCGCCCCGGAGTACGACGACGTCGCCCGGGACGAGTTGGGCAAGGGCTTCGACATGGGAGCGGCGTTCCTGAAACAGAACGGGAAGTATTCCCTCTGCAACTGCAACGGGAAGGAGACGGTGATCCTCGACGGGAAATACGACGACGCCAGACCCTTCACGGACGGCTATGCCGCCGTAAAGCAGGGCGGCCTGTGGGGCTTCGTGGACGTCGACGGAACGATGGTCCTTCCCTGCAAATATGAGGATGCCCGCTCCTTCAGCTTCGGCCTGGCTGCGGTGAAGGTCGGGGACAAATGGGGCTACATCGACCCCGAGGGAAAGCTGGTCATCGAAACGGTCTTTGAAGAAGCAAGGGACTTCTGCAAAGGCGGCGCCCCGGTCAGAACAGAGGCCGGATGGCGGTTCATCACGCTGATAGAGTTCGAATAGGAGGATCGATATGCTGTACGAAGTTCAATCCCGCGTTGATTTTTCGGGCGCGACCATGGTGGTCCGGTTCCCGGAAAGCGATCTGGACCGCAAGGCGCTCAACACGATCCAGGCGGAGGTTCCATCTTTCCTTCTCCCTTTCAATATCCGTGCCATTGACGAAATGGTTGAGTGTACCTATGAGATCGGTAGCAACATCAAACTGATCTATCAGTCTGGGCAGAAAACGCAGGAGGAATGTGTCGCGTTCTGGGAGATGATCCTGCGGCCACTGATCGACTGCGACGACTGGTTCATGGATCCGTTTTGCTTTGCCCTGCGGTCCGATTTGATATATTTGACCAAGTCGGACAAGGAAGTGAAGTATGTCTACGTTCCTTCGCTACGGCAGAATGTTGCGCCGGAGGAACTCTTGGGCATGGTAAGGGACCTTTCCAAGGCGAATCCCGTGTCTGATGTCACGTTGGAAAACAAGATATTGCGGGCGATTATGGAGGATTTCAACCCCGTTTCGTTCCTGCGTATGCTGCGGGAGCAAACTGGCGTAAAGAAGACCGGTTCGCCCTTGGATTCCGTTATGAAAACTCATTCCACATCTGCAGAGCCGATGCAGCAGCCCTTCAGCCAGCCAATGCCAAGCATCCCGAAACAGGAATCGAAGACGGCGAAAACACCTGTGGTGAATACACAACCTGAAACAGCGCCCGTTTTCAAACCTAAGCCGAAGAAGCCCGATTATGGCGATCAGGATATCATTATCAATCTTGGCAGCGGCTCTGGCAGCAAGGGCAGAAAAGAAAAGCCTGCAAAACAGCCAAAGGAAAAGCCGATGAAGCAGCCGAAAGAGAAGCCGGTCAAAGCGGAAAAGGAAAAGAAGACCGGCGGATTGTTCGGGTCAAAGAAGACGAAGAGCAGCCAGTCGGAGCGGATGCTGTATGTCGGTCCCAGTTCCGGTCAGTATGAGCCGGAGCATAAAAAGGAACCCGTGAGAAGAGAGCCGGACTACAAAACGCAGGCAGTATCATGGGCCAGTGACAGTGAGGAAGATGCCGTCACCCAGCTGGAGGAGCAGAACGATGGTACGGGACTGCAACTGATCGGAGACCGCAGTCTTCCTCCGAGAATCATG
>JAEEGL011695596.1_pt1 | contig 11936 bp, 12 predicted proteins | sample 9134231 | NCBI WGS metagenome assembly JAEEGL01 (sample SAMN16246548, study PRJNA631951) | gut metagenome | biome: gut microbiome; feature: rumen; material: fiber-attached | host: Bos | place: Iran: Karaj | collected 2018-10 | reverse complement strand
GGCTGATGGGGCTCACCTACTCAGGACATTCAGCCGACTATACAAAAACATGGTCCATCAGTGCCATGTACAAAATCATTCCCAATACCATCAGTAAAGATCAGGTATTCGCCCTTTGGAATCCCCTTGCCCAGCAGCACGAATTATACCCTAATACTCAAAAAAAGGATATTCATAATTTCCAAATCACAGGAGTATGGAGTATTGAATTTGCCCACGGCTGGTGCACCTTTTCAGGATTTGTGGATTTCTGGCGCGAATCACGCTGGTTTCAAATCCCACAGATAGAAGCAGGAACATCTCAATTCACTTCTGGCACAGAATACATTTTTCTTTCCGAACCACAGTTTTGGGTAAACTTTAATCAGATTAAAGGGTGGGAAAAAATCAATTTGAGTTTGGGTACCGAAATTGAGTTATCGAATAATTTTGTTGCCAAAGGTTTCTATTGTATTCCAACAATTGCCTTAAAATGGGATTTTTCAAAATAAAAAGATGATCAAGCAACGAAGAAACGGGGAGAAAACAGAAGTATTTGACATTATCAGAAAAAAATGGGTCCTTCTTACCGAAGAGGAAAAGGTAAGACAGTGGCTCATTCATCGGCTTGTTGAAGAGAAAAAGATTCCCGAATCACACATTTCTGTGGAACGCAAAATTACGGTAGGCAATATGACCAAACGTTACGATTTAGTTATATATAATAATGTAGGGACTATTGAAATGGTGATTGAGTGTAAAGCCCCCACCATTTCCCTCACCCAAGAAGTCATCTCACAAGTAGGGAATTACAACAAAACGCTACAAGCTCCTATTATTGGCGTATGTAATGGGAAAGAACAACTATTTTTCAATATTCATTTTCAAACAGGAGCGATACAATTTCTTCACAATTTTTCTATTTAATCGGATTTTTTCCCAAAATGAGGGAAACGAGAAATCGAAATGTTAAAAAAACTAAATTTTTTTAGTTAAAATAAATATAAATTGTAAAAAATAAAATATTGAATATCAATTTTTTATAAAAATAAAGATTAAAAAAGACAAGATAAAATTAAAGATAAGTAAAAATATACTATCTTTGCACGTTAATTTTAAAACTAAAAATTATGGCAGAAGTAATTGATGAAGTAAAAGAAATTATCGCTGAAAAACTTAGCGTTGACAAAGAAGAAATCACATTAGATAAAAGTTTCACCAATGATTTGGGTGCTGATTCGTTAGATACCGTTGAATTAATCATGGAATTTGAAAAGAGATTTGACATCACTATTCCAGATGAAGTGTCTGAGACCATCCAAACCGTTGGAGACGCAGTTGAATATATTAAGAAAAACTGCAATAAATAAGAGTAGTCTCTTACTTTTCATTCAATGGAATTAAAAAGAGTAGTAATCACAGGATTAGGCGCATTAACTCCCATTGGTAATAATGCGCCTGATTTTTGGGATGCGCTTCTTAAAGGGAAGAACGGGGTAGGACTTATTACGCATTTTGATGCTTCTGAATACAAAACCAAATTTGCGTGTGAGCTAAAAGATTTTGACATAACCAAATATCTTGATTCGAAAGAAGTTCACCGTCTTGACAGATGCAGTCAACATGCTTATATTGCTGCCAAAGAAGCCCTTGCAGATTCCCAAATAGATTTAACCACTGCCAACAAAGACCGTATCGGCATCATCATGGGTACGGGCATTGGTGGGATTACTACCGCAGCGGAAGGCATTATTGATTTTGCGCAAAACAATTTAGTTCCCCATTTCAATCCATTTTTCATTTTAAAGGCGTTGAGCAACATGGTATCAGGCAATCTGTCCATAATGTTTGATTTACGTGGGCCCAACTACACAACCTCGGCGGCATGTGCTTCAGCAGCGGTGGCGATTGCCGATGCTTATCATTACATACAGTTGGGCAAAGTGGATGTGATGCTTTCGGGCGGTACCGAAGCCGGCATCTGCGAATTGGGGATTGGCGGATTCAACGCTATGCGGGCATTATCCACACGCAACGATGATTATCTTACCGCTTCCCGTCCCTTTTCAATCGGACGCGACGGATTTGTCATGGGAGAAGGCGCAGGGGCACTCATTTTAGAGGAATATGAACACGCCAAAGCAAGAAACGCACATATTTATGCGGAAATTGCAGGTATTGGCATTTCCTCTGATGCATACCACATTACTGCTCCGCATCCTGACGGTCGTGGGGCCATTACTGCTATGCAAAATGCGTTAGATGATGCTCACATACCCCCCAATATGGTTGACCACATCAATACGCACGGCACGTCCACCCAACAAGGAGATGTTACAGAATGTAAAGCCATTGCAGAAGTGTTCGGAGCACACACGCAAGAAATGCTTTTCAACTCCACAAAATCCATGACCGGTCATCTATTGGGTGCCGCCGCCGCCATTGAAAGTATCGCCTGTATATTCGCCATTAATCACGGTATCGTTCCGCCTACAATCAATATGGTTGAAAAAGATCCAGCCATCCCTGACTGGAATTTCTGTTCCAATCAGGCCGTCAAGAAAGACATCCAATTCGCTTTAAATAATTCCTTCGGATTTGGTGGACACAACATTTCCATCTTATTTAAGAAAATTTAAAATCATATAGAAATTGTTACTTTTTCCCGTATCTTCTCACGACCGCACAGTGAAGAAGTATCTTAAAGATATTTTAGGTATTCGTCCTGGCAATTTAACCCTTTACAACATTGCCCTCACTCACCGTTCCGCTTCCGATTCCCTTCTGGGAATGCGCATCAACAACGAGCGATTGGAGTACTTGGGGGATGCTGTTCTGGATACGATTATGGCTGAATACCTTTTCAAGAAATATCCCATGAAAGCGGAAGGCGAACTCACCGTAATGCGCTCCAAATTAGTCAATCGCGAACAATTAGGCAAACTTTCCCGCAAATTGCATCTTGACCAAATCATCAACATCAAAACTTCCGCCAATACCAAATATGTCGGTGGTAATGCCTTGGAAGCCTTAGCTGGTGCTCTGTTTCTCGACAAAGGCTACGAGAAATCAAAAGACATTCTCTTAAAAAGAGTATTTCTCGCCCATATTGATTTCGATGCCGTAACAACCGAAGAATTTAATTTTAAAAGCAAAATCATCAACTGGGGACAGCGCAATCACAAAAAAATCACATTCAACCATACAGAAATTAATAATAAGAAAGAAAAATTGTTTAAAGTCTCTTTACTCATTGACGAAAAAGAGGTTACCAATGCGCTGGATTACACCATCAAAAAAGCAGAAAGAACCGCTGCACAACGCGCTTGCGAAAGTTTAAATATTGAATAAATGACTGTTTTTTTATTCTAAAAAAAACTAATTAACATACTATAAATCAATATTATAAATAAGAACATCAAGACAAATAAAAAAAACTTTTGTATTACTTTGGGTTGTTTAAAAAAAAGTTGTATTTTTGCAGCCTTAATTTTTAGAAAATAAAAAAATCAAAATAAGATGAAAAGAACATTCCAACCGTCGAATAGAAGACGCAAGAACAAACATGGTTTCAGAGAAAGAATGAGCACGGCTAATGGTCGTAGAGTATTAGCTGCTCGTCGTGCAAAAGGCAGAAAAAAATTAACTGTTTCTGACGAAAGCATGGGAAGAAAATAATTCGCATAATTTCTTGTGAGTTAAAAAAGGAAAGCAAAATTGCTTTCTTTTTTTTTGTATTTTCGCCATCGCAAATTCAAATCATAAATGAAACGTTTTCTTGCAGCTTGCATATTTATTTGTTACTATTTTTCAATTAGTTACGCACAAAATTCCACCATTGATGAAATCATTGCCATCATTGGAAAAGAGATTATTATGAAGTCGGACTTGGAGAAAGAGTTCGCTTTGTACGCATCCCAATACAACACCATGGATAATATTGAAGAGACCAAGTGTGGAATTTTTGAGCATTTGGTACGCCAGAAACTTTATATTCATCAAGCGGATTTAGACAGTATTGTCTTTACCGATGCGGAAGTGGATGCGCGAGTAAACTATCAAATCAACTATTGGTTGGCCCAAGTGGGTGGGAATACCAAAATGATTGAAGAAGCTTATAAAAAGAGTATGGAAGAAATCAAGAAAGACATGCGTGAAATTGTTCATACTCAAATGATTTCAGATCGCATTCAGCAAGATATCACCAGCGATATCACCATTACGCCTTCCGAAGTGAAACGTTTTTTCGACAAAATCCCTTACGATAGCCTGCCTACCGTAGAACCCTCATACGAATTTGGGCACATTGTAAAGATGCCTCCGATCAATGAAGAGGAGATTGCCTCCATCAAGGCACGCTTGAACGAATATCGCGAGCGCGTGCTCCGTGGGGAGAAATTCTCTATGCTGGCACGCCTCTACTCCGACGACCCGGGCTCTGCCTCTAAAGGCGGCGAATTAGGTTTTGTTGAACGCGGCACCCTTTATCCCGAATTTGAAGCAGTGGCCTTCAACCTTAAATCAGGAGAAATATCACAAGTGGTGCAAACCAAAGCCGGCTACCATATTATCCAAATGATTGAACGCAAAGGTGAAAAAATCAATGTAGCCCATATTCTTCTCCAACCCAAACCATCTGTCGATGAGCAAGTGAAAGCCATCGAATGGTTGGATAGTGTCCGCAATGTTATCCTTACCCAGAAGATGGATTTTACCAAAGCAGCGAAAGAATTTTCCGACGACATGAATAAAAACAGCGGAGGCTGGGTGGTTAACCCCTACAACAACTCCACCAAATTTGAAAAAGAGTCTATCGAACCCGCTACCTTTTCCACCATCAACAAATTAATACCCGGAGAGTACTCCCAACCCATGGCTTATGTAAATGAAGATGGGAAAATGGCTTACCGTATTCTCTACCTCAAGAGCAAGGTGGCAGCCCATAAACCCAACTTGCGCGAAGATTACGATTTAATCAAAAACGCAGCCCTCGAAGAGAAAAAACAAAATATGGTTAATCAGTGGCTGATCAATAAAGTTCAGACCACCAACATAAAAATCAACGAACAATACAGAAATTGTCCTTTTGTTAAAGAATGGAATATTCCAGAATAAAATAAAAACTATGCCAGATTTAAACTTTAATAACGATGTTGAAGCCATTGAAGCATTTGTAGCTAAATATGGCGAATTGAGAAAAGAAATTGCCAAAGTTATCGTAGGTCAGGATGAAATCATCAAAAATATTCTAATGGTGATGTTTAGCCGCAGCCATGCTCTCTTAATCGGAGTGCCAGGATTGGCCAAGACATTGATGATTACCACTATCGCCAAAACTATTAATCTCACATACAATCGTATTCAATTCACCCCTGACTTGATGCCATCCGACATCATGGGGACCGAAATTCTTGATGAAAACAAAAAATTCAAATTCGTTAAAGGTCCTGTTTTTGCAAATATCGTTTTGGCCGATGAGATCAACCGTACTCCCCCAAAAACACAATCCGCCCTATTGGAGGCCATGCAAGAACGCTCCGTCAGCATGAACGGCGTTACCTACCAACTTCCCGACCCATTTTTTGTTTTGGCAACCCAAAACCCTATCGAACAAGAAGGAACCTACCCTCTTCCTGAAGCACAACAAGACCGTTTCATGTTCAACATATCCCTTGATTACCCCACTTTTGACGATGAAGTGAATGTGGTAAAATCAACCATCCATGGAAAAATGGTTGAACCCAATCCTATTCTCACAATGGAGGAAATCTTATTCTACCAAAACCTGCTTCAAAAAATCCCCATCTCCGACAATGTGTATGAATATGCGGTGAAATTGGCCACAATGACCCGACCCAATACCGAGTTGGCACACCCGTGGGCAAACGACTATCTGGCATGGGGCGCCGGTCCGCGTGCTTCCCAATTTTTAATCATAGGGGCAAGAACCCATGCCGTCATCAATGGCAAATACTCTCCTGACATTGAAGATGTCAGAGCCGTTGCGCCCAATATTCTCCGCCATAGAATCATCAAAAATTATAAAGCGGAAGCAGAAGGCATTAGCATCGATGATATTATTCAAAAATTAATGTACGCTTAATATGCTGTTCAAAAATGTAATGGCCGATGAAGCCTTAAAAAGGCAATTGGTTTCTTTAGTAGATGAAAACAGAATCAGTCATGCGCAACTTTTTTTAGGGAAAGAGGGAACTCATGGTTTTGCTTTGGCCATTGCTTACGCCCAATACCTATGCTGCGAAGACCGCCACGACGGCGACTCCTGCGGCAAATGTCATTCCTGCGTCATGTTCGAAAAATTGCAGCACCCTGATTTACACCTGATTTTCCCTAACTGCACTACCAAAGGAGTAGATAAAGATCCTGATTCGAAAAAATTGGCCAATGTTTTCAGAAACTTCGTTTTTAACCGAAACTACCACATTGACTTTAATAGCTGGGGAAAAGAATTGGACAGCAAGAACAAAGAAATAAGCATTAATATCCGCGATTGCGCCAATATTATCCAACAAAACAGTATCCGTGCACACGAAAATGGGTACAAAATTTACATTTTGTGGATGGCGGAAAAACTTCATCACACCGCAGCTCCCAAGTTGCTGAAAACTTTAGAAGAACCTGAGAACAAAACGCTTTTTATTCTCCTTGCCGAAAGCAGCGACCACATCCTTCCCACTATTCTTTCCCGTACTCAATTAGTTAAGATTCCACCCATTTCTGATACAATCATCAAAGAACATTTGATGGTGGATAAGAATATTCCTGAAGATATCGCCACTGACATTGCCACCATTGCGGAAGGAAATTATGTAAAAGCGCTTTCCTTAAGCGAAGAAAATAACGAAATCCATCACCTGCTTACAGAATACAATATCTTTCTACGAAGCATTACTTCATACGCACAAAATCTTGATTTGAAACAAGTTAACTATTTACAAACTCAAGATTATATCTTAAACATCAAAAAAGACGGAAAAGAAGCGTGCAAACAATTTTTGAGATATATGCTTCGAATGTTTCGCAACGAATTGCTTTTAAACCTGCAAGTCAAAGAGTTAGTAAAAGCCACCAAAGAAGAGTACGACTGTTTGGACACCTATAAGTCGTTTTTCACACTCAAGAATGCCCAACCTCTGTTGCAAGATTGCAGTCAGGCGCTATACCATATTGAACGGAATTGCAATTTTTCTATCGTAATAACCGATTTATACTTTAAAATTGCCCAACATTTCATAAAACGATAAACTACATGCCCAAATTTCCTATCAGGGTTTATATTGGAACCCAATATAAAACGATAGCCAACGCAGGAGCTTTTCGCTGGCTTTGTTCTGCTTACAAATATATCCAAGCCGCCGGCGGCATCGTAATCAACGAACAAGATGAAGTTTTGATGATTCTACGAAATGGAAAATGGGACTTCGCCAAAGGCAAAGTGGAAGAAGGAGAAGCCCTAACCGATGCGGCTCTAAGAGAAGTGCAGGAAGAGACAGGTATCTCTGCCCAAATTGCAAACGACTCCCCCTACTCCACTTTCCATTGTTACGACACGTATGGTGAAAATATGATCAAAGAAACCTTTTGGTTTCTGATGTCTGCCAACAGTGAACAACCTTTAACCCCTCAAAAAGAAGAAAATATAGAAAAGGTGGAATGGGTGCCTGTGCACAAAGTAGGCGAATTATTACAAGACTCCTATGGCACCCTTAATGAGGTATGGCAACACTACGCTCAAATATTATAAGAATTACCCATATCCAAATAAATATATGAAAATCAAGTATTTAATATTATCACTATTTCTCATCTCTTCTTATGTGCTACTACATGCCCAAGAAGAGCATCTGATTGGTGCCAACTGTACCTCCATTATGGTGGGCAAAAAAGCGAGTGCCGATGGATCGGTTATCACCTCTCACACCTGCGACAGCAAATATCGCACATGGATTACGATGGAACCGGCGGCCGACCACGAAGCGGGAACCATGCACAAAGTGTATAAGGGAACCATGCACACCGAATCTCCTAAAAGTATGGAAAATGTTACCCTTGCCGGTGAGATACCAGAGGCAAGTCATACCTATGCCTACATGAATACGGCCTATCCCTGTATGAATGAGAAGCAGTTAGCCATCGGCGAAAGCACCTTTTCCGGTCCCGACACTTTGGTTAATGAGAACGGGATGTTCCTCATCGAAGAGTTGGAACGCATTGTATTACAACGATGTGATAATGCACGGGATGCCATTTTGCTAATTGGTGAATTAATCAAAAAATATGGTTACGGAGACGGCGGAGAGGGCCTGACTTTTGCGGATAAACATGAGGTTTGGCAAATGGAGATTTTAGGCGAAGGTCCCGATAAAATAGGGGGCGTATGGGCTGCCCAACGTGTACCCGACGACGAAGTAGCCGTTAGTTGCAACGTTCCCCGTATTGGCCAATTGCAAAAAAACAATCCTAATTACTTCCTTTGCTCTGATAATATTGAAAAAGTGGCCAAAAAGTATGGTCTATGGGATGGAAAAGAACCTTTCGTTTGGTACAAAGCATTCACTTCCGATTATGCCAAAGGAAAAAACTTTTTAGAACGTGAATGGTACATTTTCAATGAGTTAGCTCCTTCATTACATCTTTCATTAGAAGCAGACGAACTTCCTTTCTCCATCAAACCGGAACAAAAAGTGGGGGTTGAGAAGATTATGGAATTACTACGGGCCAATTACGAGGGCAGCATTTTGGATCAAACACAAAACCTGCTTTGTGAAGTGACCAAACGTGATGAAAATGGCGTACACTATACCGATACCGTAGTTTGTCCGAACGCCAATCCATGGATGACGGGAACGGAGCGAGCGTTGTATAACTACCTCAAACCCGGCACTGTAACTTTCTACCGCGGGGTCGCCATGTCATGGTGCTCCTACTCTACCATCATCCAATGCCGCAGTTGGCTTCCCGATGAAATCGGCGGTTTATGCTGGTTAGGAATAGAAAATCCTGGACAAAGTCCACGCATTCCGGTATATGCAGGCCAGACCCAAATGCCACAAGGTTTTGAAATTTGTGGGCACGCACGATACAACGAGAATGCGGTTCTATGGCAATACCGCAAAGCAAACAAACTTGCACAAGTACAATGGGGACGGACCAAAGAGTTGGTGTTAGGAAACATCAAGCGGTATGAAAACAAAGCCTTTGAAGAGTTGCCTGCTTTGGAAAAGAAGGCACAAACATTGCTGCAAAATGGGGATAAAGCCGGGGCACAACGCTTGCTAAACCAATATTGTAGCGATTTTGCCGGAGCTACGCGACAAACTTGGAAAGAGATGGAAAACAAATTCTGGGAGATGTTTTGGATTGGCTTTTAAATTGAACCCCATAAAAAAAAATCCCTGTTCATACGGACAGGGATTTTTTTTCAAATAACAGATTTTCTATTTTACCAAATTGTAAGTGTCGGTTGCAATAACAAGTTCCTCGTTAGTAGCTACTACCACAATTTTAACTTTGGAATCGGGAGTTGAGATAATGGCATCTTCGCCAATGATGGTCTTATTTTTCTCTTTATCCAACTTCGCACCCAAGAACTCCAAGCCTTCGCAAATAGGTTCTCTTTGGAAGAAGGCATTTTCGCCAATACCACCCGTAAAGAGAATCACATCAACACCACCCATGGCAGCGGCATACGCACCGATATATTTTTTCACACGATAGGAGAACATGTCGAAAGCGTACGTTGAGCGTTTGTCGCCAGCCTCTTTACCAGCTCTAATATCACGCATGTCAACGCCTTTTCCGGATACGCCCTTCAAACCGCACTCCTTATTGATGAAAGTAGTGATTTGCTTGAAATCCATTTTTTCTTTTTCCGCAATATGGATCAAAGCACCTATATCCAAATCACCGCAGCGCGTACCCATCACCAAACCTTCAACCGGAGTAAAGCCCATGGAAGTATCCACTGATTGCCCGTTCTTAATGGCACAAATAGATGCCCCACTACCCAAATGACAACTAATAATCTTGGATTTGTTATAGTCAACGCCTGCCAATTCAGCCGCACGTGGACCTACAAACTTATGGCTGGTGCCATGGAATCCATAGCGACGAATTCTATCCTCTTCATAATATTTATATGGAATCGCATACAAATAAGCATGAGCGGGCATTGTTTGATGGAAAGAAGTATCAAAAACGGCCACATGTTTCACATTCGGCAACAATTTCATCATGGAATTGATACCCACCAAACTTGCCGGATTATGCAACGGAGCAATCGCACATAATTTTTCAATCTCTTCAATGGCTTTGGCATCAATAATGCAACTCTTCGTGAAATATTCTCCACCATGAGCTACCCGGTGCCCTACCGCGCCAATTTCATTCAACGAACTGATTACACCCATTTTAGGATCAGTTAGTGCATCTAACACCAATTTAATACCAGCTGCATGATCTGGAATAGGGGTTTGGGTATAATACTTATCCTTACCCACTGGCTTGTGCGTAAATTCACCCATTTCCAAACCAATACGTTCTACCAAACCTTTGGCCTTTAATTCCGCATTGTTCGCCATATCAATCAATTGATATTTAATAGACGAACTTCCACAATTAATAACTAAAACTTTCATAATAGATATTTTAATATTTGAATTTATGTTCTAAAGAGTGGCAAAGATACAAAAATAAATGGATAATTCGTATTTTTGCTGGCAAATTCAATCCAATGAAATGCTTAACCGTTGTGGGGGCGCGTCCTCAATTTATTAAAGCCGCAGTTGTCAGTCGTACAATTAGTCAATATACTAATATTGAAGAAGTTATAGTACACACAGGGCAACATTTCGATAATTGCATGTCGAATATTTTTTTTCAAGAGATGTCAATTCCCATTCCCAGATATAATTTAGGAATCTGCAATTTGACACACGGGGCAATGACGGGACAAATGTTAGAAGAAATAGAAGACATATTGATGAAAGAGCAACCCGATGTGGTAATTGTATATGGAGACACCAATTCAACGTTGGCGGGAGCATTGGCTGCCAAGAAGTTGCATATTAAGGTGGCGCACGTGGAAGCAGGACTGCGTTCTTTTAACATGAACATGCCCGAAGAGATCAACCGCATTTTGGTTGATCGCATCAGCGATTGGCTTTTTTGTCCGACCAATACAGCGGTAAACAATCTGCACAATGAAGGCTTTGACCATTTTCCCTGCATGGTGCAACAGTGTGGAGATGTGATGTACGATGCAGCCATGTTTTATGCACCACATGCGCAGAAACCCGCCATGGAAATCCCTGAAAAGTTCATTCTTTGCACTATCCATCGCGCAGAAAATACTGATTCACAAGAAAATATAAAAAGCATCCTGCAAGGACTTGAAGAAATAGGAGCACAAATCCCGATAATCATCCCATTGCACCCACGCACAAAAAATATTTTACACCGTCTTCACTTCAACTTTGACCAATCCCCCATTCATTTCATTGATCCCGTTGGTTATTTTGAAATGATTTATCTATTGCAACATTGCGCTTTAGTGGTAACCGACAGTGGCGGAGTACAAAAAGAGGCATTTTTCTTCCAGAAAAACTGTGTTATTCTCCGCGAAGAGACCGAATGGGTAGAACTCGTGCAGCAGGGATACAATGCGATTGCCGGCACCAATCCCCAAAACATTGTACAGACGATTCAGGAATTTTTGGATAGAAAAATGGACTTTTCCATGCCGTTATATGGAGATGCACACGCCGGCGAGAAAATTGTCAAAACACTTCTTCAGGCTTGATTAGCCGTGTAGGGCCTCAACTTCGGCATTAATTCTGCTCACCAACCCCTGCAACACATTACCCGGACCAAATTCAACGAATTGCGTTGCCCCCGCCTTGATCATATTTTGCACCGACTGTGTCCAGCGCACAGGG
>JAEEGL011303334.1_pt1 | contig 11936 bp, 16 predicted proteins | sample 9134231 | NCBI WGS metagenome assembly JAEEGL01 (sample SAMN16246548, study PRJNA631951) | gut metagenome | biome: gut microbiome; feature: rumen; material: fiber-attached | host: Bos | place: Iran: Karaj | collected 2018-10 | reverse complement strand
TTTGACCCTGCATTCTTCAAGAAGGATTATAGGGAGACACACTAATGGACTACCCAGCACGTGACAAGCATGGCTTACCATTCTGGATGAAGGGTGAACATCCTACCTGGAAGAAGTGCATGATTTGTGAGTCATTCGTAGACCCTAACGTGTATAAAGACTTCATGTGCCCTGCTTGTAGGCGAGACCCTAATGAGAAGGATATGGAGTGTAATGAATGTGGCAAAATGTATTCTCGTAAAGAGATGCATAATAACTTTTTATGTATTTATTGTTATAAGGAGGCAACAACTTGAAAAAATTAAACTTTGACACTTACCTGTACTACGAAACAGATGAAGCAGGTAATCGTATAAGCATGGGAATTAAACCTCAGTTTATGACACCTGGAGCAGCTTGTGCTGATGCAGCAATCCCTAAACAGGTTACAATTAAAGCAGGTGAACGTACTAAGATTGACCTGCAGATTGGCTTTGATATTCCAGCTGGGTATTGTGTAAAGATGTACCCACGCTCATCACTGCTCATTAAACATGGTCTATTCTCACCTGTTTCAATTATCGACTGGGATTATAAATATGCACATGTATCTTGGCCTGTAGTAAACGTGACAAACGAAGATGTAACATTGGATGCAGGTACAAGAGTAGTGCAGCTTGAACTTTGTAAGCAGAGTGAACCTGCTGACTGGGAACGTTTAAACACTCCACGTGACCTTGGCGGTTTTGGTGGAACAGGAGACAAGTAATGCTTGATAGGGATAAGGATTTAAACTGGCAATCTGCTAAGGGACAACATACCAACTTCGTGCCTATGCAAATTGAAAATCTTACTCCTACATGGGTAGAGGACGATTTGCTTGAGCACATTGGTAAGATAGCAGGTGAATGCTATAACAGTAGCAAAGATAGAGATGCATGTATCAGGCGTGCATTAAGTTGTATCAAGAACGGTCATCATTCACCGTGGGAACATTTCAATATTACTTTGAAATGTTTGATGGACAGAGGAACAAGCCATGCTGTTGTAAGACACAGACATTGCGCTTTTCAGCAGTCAAGTACAATTTATCAGAAGTATGCTGAAGGTATAACCTGTATAAGTTTACCTGATATTGACCCTTGTACTGCTAAACCTGTTGAACAGATTACAAGCAAAGAGGTAGCAGGTTATGATGATGCTTATCTCACTTACAACTATCTGCTTAGCTGCAAGATGAATGCTGCTCGTGCACGAGATGTGTTACCTAATGCACTTGCTACAAATCTTATTATCACTACTAACATGCGTGAATGGATGTATATCATGCAACGACGTACAGGTGGTGGTGATGCAGTAAGAATGCATGTATTTGCTTGGTTGCTTAGAAAGTTCTTTGAGCAGAACTATCCTAAGGTAACAGAAGCATTTGATAATTATTACTTAGAGCATAAGATATGATTATTGAGCACAATGGTAATAAATACATTGCTCAGTGCGGTTGTATAAAAGCAACTGCACTCGAGTATGTAACTAACATGTTAAAGATGAAAGCAAGATGTTCTGACACTGGAGCAATTGAGCTGGAACTAGCAGAAGGTATATGGTTGCCTTCTGCTTATTTATTCCTGGACAATGTACTGTACTCTAAGGTGTAATGTTAACTGTACTACGTCATTTTAATCATATTCACCAGTGTTGTTTATAGTACGCCCGTTAATCGTAGCACTGAGAGACCAATAACAATAACCGTCGACATAATCACTGTCATCATATACTATTATATTAGCTGTTGTTCTAGCTGGCACAGTGACATTCGCACGTATTGGTCCTATGGTCTCTCTTTCTTCAAATTCCCCGACATAATATAACCCAGTAACAGTAACACTAGAACTACTGTTATTAATGAGCTGTAACTTCAAACTACTTGAATCTTCATCATCAAAATAGAATAATGTACGACTCATTGTAAAGTATCTTATTTCGTTCGGGATTGCAAATGTGTAACCAGAACAATTACTACCAAACGTGTTACTAGAACAACTAGTACCAAATGTGTTACTAGAACAACTAGTACCAAATGTGTTACTAGAACAACTAGTACCAAGTGTGTTGTGAGTACAAGAATCACCAAATGTATTACTAGAGCAGTTATTACCTAGCATATTGCTAAGGTAATAACTCCCGAACGTACCACTAGAACAATCAATACCAAACGTATTACTAGAGCAGTTATTACCGAACGTGTTGTGATAACAAGAATCACCTAACATGTTGGCATAACACTTATTACCAAATATGTTTAAGTAGCAGCTATTACCGAACGTGTTGTGATAACAAGAATCACCAAATGTGCTTGAATAAATGTTTGAACCTGCCAGTATATTACATTTGTTATTTGAATTAATATTCGTATTGTTAAATACAACATTATTCAAACCCTGCTTTTGATTGTAATAGTATGGTGCTATCTTGTTGCTATAGCAATTCTTTGCCCATTCTGAGCCGCTTTTGCTTGCGTACTTGTTGAGGGAAAAATCTGCTCCATTATAATCGAAAGTGTACCTAAAAACGTGGTCGGCTGTGCTATAAGAGTAACCTTGTGGATAAAGCGAGCCTAATGCTGCAGGGTTTTGTGATGAACGTGTACCATAATAACCATTTACTAAGGCATCAGGTTTTGTTTGTTCTGATTTTGCAATAAGTTTGTAACGTTTAAACTGTACATTCTTAAAATCATAGGGCAAATCATTATCAAATTCATCTATCATCTGATAGATGACGCCTTTTCCGTTTGTAGCATCAGCCCATGCAAAACGGCTTGTGTCATTATCAATGCAATATTTAAGTTTCCAGGCCTGTAATTTTGAATCAGAAAAATAGGTATCACCAGCATGAATCGCTGCCCGGGCATTCTCATTAAGCACACTTCCACTGTCAGCTGTCACAATGATATCAAAGGCATGACCTGCACTCTGTGCCTCATATTGTACGGTTGTGGTTACATAGTCGGTAATTCGGTACTGCATACCCTTGATAAGGGTTCCACTGTCTCTTAGTGCTTTTAAATCAGCCCACAATATTTCTGTCATTTTCGCTGCTGAGGAAGCTACTACTGCCAGTGCGTCATACACACCACCACTTGTAACAGGATTACTGCTGTTTTGTGTAGGTGCGTTGTCAAATGTAAGTGTATTCTGTTTACCAGCCAATGCAGTGTGTACACCGCCACTTGTAACAGGATTACTGCTGTTCTGTGTAGGTGCAGCATCAAATGTAAGAGTGTTCTGTTTACCGGCTAATGCAGTATGTACACCACCACTTGTAACAGGGTTAGTGCTTTCATTAGTAGGTGTACTGTCGAATGTCAACTGTGTCTGAAGACCCGCTACAAGACCTGCAACACTGAACGTGATAGTCTGACCATTCTGAAGTGTCAAAGTAATGCTCTGAGTAGCATCATCATAAGAGCCACTTACTACCATTGTTTCAATTGGCAAGTCAACTGTTTGAGCAGTACCAATATTTGTACCGTTAACATTTTTAGCCTGGATAGACAGTTCATATGTCTGCGGGTCAATTGAAAGTGTAAAGCTGCCAACTGCTTCTACCTTAGTAGCTACATTTGGAGCAGAGATAACATTGCCAGTGCTTATTTCAATATTTGTACCTGCTGTAGGTTTATTTGTCAAATCGTCATAATCACCTGATGTAGCAACAGGTGCAAGTTCGGCTTTAGTAGCGTACGTGGTAGGAATATCATTGCCATTTGCATCATTAGATGCTTTACCAACAACAGTTGTACCATTTACAATATTATCTATCTGTGCCTGAATAGCAGTATCAGCCTGACCGCGTGCATTGGCCTCTGATATTATTGCCTGCCTATTTGCTAAAGTTTGAGTCTGAGCATTGCTAGCTGCTGCATTAGCAGTTTGAGCAGCAGTATATGCGTTTGTAGCGGTTGCTGTTGCTGCTTCAGCTGCTGCTTTTACAGTTATAAACTGACTAGCAACTTCATTAGCAGTGTTAAGAGCACTTGTTGCTTTTGTATCAAGTGCCTGCTTTTCTGCTGCGTCCTGCTGAGCGATAGCATCTAAAGCTGCACTACCAACTATACTTTCCATAATCAGCCTCCGAAGTTCTGTATAACGTCTATTGGTGCTCCAATCCATTTAAGTGCTAAAATAGCAATGGATATAATTATAGCCCATAAAAGTTTATCTACTAGTTTATCATACCACTTAGCAAGTGATTTCTCTTTCTTTGTTTCAATTGTATCAATACGTTTATCAAGTAAATTTATTTGATGCTGCAGGTCATCACGAATAGAGTCCTGCCTGTTCTTTGCTTTATCATAAGCAGCATCGAGTGCTCTGGACTGTGCATTATCTTTATCTTTTAATTCCTGCACGTCTTCTTTTAATGAGGATATATTGGCTTCAATCCTGCCAAGAGTATTCTGAATAACAAGAAGTATATCATTGTCACTGGTGCGTTCCATATTATCCTCACTTACCTATACTTGCAATCTTTTCAAATATAAGGTTTATGTCAATTGTACCGGCACCTGCTCCATATATAAAGCAGCCTACCTTAATAAACTCTGTAATATCTCCATTAGTAAATATACCAGTCCACTTTAATACTGCACAGATTACTACAAATGCTGGTGCAATGAACTTGTATAACTTACTTATTTGTTTTGCTTCTAGCATGTTATAACCTGCCTAATTCTTTGAGTAGCTGTTCCCATCTGCTATTACAATAGTATTTAGGACACTCTTTACCAGTCCAATCATAATGACGTATAATTGGTACAAGTGGCAAAGTATCAAGCAGCTGCCTCAATGTTTTGATTGAGAGTTTGCTAAACTCACCTTCTACATTCATAGGTATAACCTCTATACCTACACTTGTGTCATTACCTTGTTTGCAGCCTGCGTGCCAGGCAACTTTGTTAGTTGGCCAGCACTGCAGTACTTCGGAGTCTTTCACTATGAAATGAGCAGAAGCTTCTCCTTTTGAATTAACCCACCAGTCACGTACATCTGAAGGTGATTGACCTGGGTAAGGTCCAGTCCAGTGAATAGTGATACTTTCAATCTTTTCAAGTTTCTTTTTAGTATCACAAGGTGTTCCATCAGGAATGAATTTCTGTACTAAGTTCATAGTTTCTTGCTTTTTGCTTCTTGTAAAAAGTAACTTAAGTAACTTTAACAGCAGCAATTAGCACCTCCTAAAATAATATGTCAAGCCACCGTGGTGTCTTGATACCCTTAACGTAAAGAACGTAACCAATTATCGTGGTCAACATTCTAATTGCTACTACTACTATTAGTATTAGCAGCACTTTCATTCGCACTTTCAATTTCTGCTCGTAGACTATTATAGTCTCGTACGAGTTGTTCAACGCAGCGTTCATATTCTTCAAAGAGTCTGATAAGCTCCTCGATTGTATCTCCAGAGCTTGCCTCTCGGCTTCTGATGCTTTCAAGCGACTCAATGTCTCGTCTAACATTGCTGTTGTAATCACTGAGTCGAGTTGCAAGTTCTGTAATAGCTGCTTGATTGTTGAGGATGTCGTCTGAAGTGCCTTTTGTTCTTGTTGTGCAGCATCCTGTGAGAAGCAACAAACAGACAACATACATAATAATATGACTAAGATTAATCTTCTCATATTTCATGTAATCTCCTAAGCAACAGTAATGTCACCTGTAGCATATCTAGCGTATGGTGTGTCACTAACAGTAACACCTGTTGCAGCAGCATAGCTACCTGTTGTTTTTGTAAGACCAGTTGCAGCAGGTACGTATACATCTACTGAAGCTGTATCTTCTGCAGGAATAGCTGTCAAGAATACCACAGCTGTAGCATCACCAAACGCTTTAAGGTCTACTGAATGAACAGTTGTAGCAGGTACGTTTACAATTATCTTATTGTATGCTGTACCTTCTTCTGCATCAGTAGTACCATTTTCTGTAATGGTAATGCTTTCAAGTGTAATTTCACCTGAACCGCCTGCAACTTCTCCGCCAGCTTCTGCTACATAACCGCCTGATTCAGCCAGCATGAGTGGACCTGAAAACTGGTCCTTGTTATAAGTACTGTTAATTACTGCAAATGCGCCCATATTATACCCCCTTATGTCACATTTAAGATAACCTAATATCAAGATAAGTAAGCAAGTCACTTATTGTATCTTTAAGAAAGTCCCTTGTCACGAACTTATTGTCATCTGATTTGTCTGAAAAATCAGGTATTGTTCCATTGTTATCAGAGTAGAGTATACCTTTAGTAGTAGAAACAAACATCCTGCCTGTACTTTCAAGGTATGTAAATGGTGTTACATATATATCATTTAAATTCAATGCAACACAATTATCACTGTTAAAGGCATTATACCATGTTGTACCAATATCATTAGAATAAATAATATTACAATCTGTACCTGAATAAGTCACTGTTATAGCAACAAGCATTTTATCTGAAGAGGTATAGTCTTCAGGTACTACTATAGGTACACACCATGTATTATTACTTGTGCCTGTTGCAAGACTAAAACTTGTGCCATCATCATCACTGTAAAATATTCCAGTATTGTCATTAGCTCCTACAAGTATTAAACGGCTTATTATACTGCTACCATCATTATACATTATTACTTTAGGTGGCTTATAATAACCAGAAGAAGTCTGTGTACTTGCACCAATATTATCAGGATAATTTTTCTGTAGTATAGAAACAGTATTAGTAGGTGACGTTTCAAAACTTAGCTTGCTAGGTGTAAAGTAGTATACTCCTCCATTTGTACCTGTACAGAAAATACGCTGATTGTCACTACCAGCAGTCAAGCTATCTACGCTAAAGTATTTGCAACCGCCAATGGCATCACTACTAGTGTACCAAGTTTCACCAACAGGAATATCTTGACCATGCTCAATACCACTCTTACTAGCAACGAAACCATCATCACATGGACCACTTGCTGCTATCTTTGTTCCACCGAGGAGTACATAATAGTTTCCACCATAATTGTATGGTATACCATTGCCGTCAAAGTAAACACTACAAGTGCCATCTGCAACTGTCCAGGTACTTCCTAAATCATTTGAGTATAGTATACTGTTCGTTGCAGATGTCTTAGAGTCTGCTGAGCCTATGAACATACGAGAGTTTGTACTACTAAATCTTATAAATACTGGTTCCATTATAAAGTTACCTGTAGTTATATTTGAGTTAGATACAGTAGTACCTGATATATACTTAATACCACTAGTAGTACATAGTATAATCTTAGTAGTAGTACCACTAGTAAACACTGCTAAATTATTATATGTAACAGTATCATCTTTTAAGGTCCACGTTGTTATATCAGATACTGATGCACACCATAATGCACCGTTTATTATAGTATACAAATAATTACCACGCTGTACTATTTTAGAAGTGCTAGTAATAGTCGCACTTGTAGTAGGTATAGGCGTACGCCATAATTCACCTGCTACAGCTTGCTTTGTAAGCGGACTGGTAGCAGGTAAATCATCCAAGAACCTTTTGAGTCGTTCAATAGATATTGTTTTTGTATTTGTTTCTGGCATATACTACTCCTCAAATAATGCATCAACTTCAGCATTAGTAGCGAATACTAATGTTTCACCTGACACGTCTTCTGCTACCTGACGCATGCTTAAACCTGCATCATTACCAATTATAGTACCAAGGGTATCTGATATATTTCCCAGCGTACCATTGATACTGCTAACTGCACCACTTAAAGTATCAACAGCTGACTGCACACTATTAACAGTAGCAGTAACACCTGCTACATCTTCAGCAGCATCTTCAGCAGCAGTTAGAGCAGATGATGCTTTATCATCAATTGTGTCAAGTTGGTCACTAACACTGTCAATTGCTGCTTGCAGAGCTTGCTTTTCTGCTGCATCCTGCTGAGCAATAGCAAACAATGCTTCTTGACCAAGTGCTTTTGTACTTTCATTTGTTGTTACATCACTCATAGGCTACTCCCCATGTGCAGCGTTCCAGATATCAAGTGCTTCTTGCGCTGTCATGAATACAAGTGAATCAACAGCAAAGTGTGATATACCAGTACCACCTGCTGCAGGTATTGTAACTACACTAAGTGCAGCTGTTACATTACTAATGACACCATTAAGAGCAATATAATCTGGACTGTTAGCTGGGATAAAGTTTTCACCTGCAACGTAGAAATTATATTCGCACAATGCAGTTGCATCATCACCAGAGATACAAAGATACGCATGAGGTGTACCATTCTGGTCCGTTGCTTTTACAAGTACAAAGGTCATTCCTGCCCATGCAGTACTTTCCTTTGATACTGTTGCAACCAATTCACCAGTAGTGAGACCAGTAGCAGACATACTTACTATTGCGTCAAATGGTTCATCGTTAACGTACTTGATAAATGCTCTACCTGCTTTAGGTTTATTCACACCTGTAACAGTAACATTTTCAAAGTCTTCAGCAAGCATTCCAAGTACGAACAAACCTTCTGTTTCAACATCAATTTGTGAACCTGTTCCTGCATACTGCGCTTTTACAGTGGACCATTTAGTATAGTCAATGAGAGTGTCTACATAGAGCTTGCCTTTAAGTGCTGTTGTTGCTTTGAGAATGCCATCATAAATAAGAGTATCATTGTCTTTTGTGAATGTACTCATGAAGGCTGTTAAAGTAGCAGACAACGCGTCAATTGCATTCTGTAACGCAGTATCTGCATCTGTACGTGCATTTTTTTCAGTGGTAATCTTTCCATCAAGCTCAGTGTCAGCTGCTTCGAGCTGTGTCTTGTAAGAGTTAAGCACTGATGTAGATGCTTTTAAACTAATAGCTGCTACCAGTTCATTGATAGCAGCAACGAGATTACTTTTTGCTTGAGTATCAAGGCTACTCAAATCGCCAATCTTGGCAACCTGTGCCTGTAATGTAGCAACAGCATTAGGCAATCCTAATTCATTGCCAATATATTCTTCTACCTGTGTTTTTACTTCATGAACATTTTCAGAGTAGTCATCTTCGATGTGATTATTAAGCTTAGCAGCAAGTGCTGAATAAGCATTAATGAGGTCTGTAATCTGTGTAACTGAAGCAGGTCCAGAAGGTACGCTACCAACAGGAGATGGACCATTAGAAGGTGTAAACATGCTCATACACTATGCTCCTTGAACCTGCTGAGCAGGTTGCTCGTTGTCTTCAGCAGGCGCTGCATTTGCTTTTTGCATCTGCTTAGTCTGCCCTTGTTTAATTAAACCGTGAATCCAGTCAACATACCTATCTGCAAGGTTTTCAGGCAGCGTTTTATCTGCCTGAATTGACTGAGTTATACCATCAAGTAATATCTGGTTAAGTTCAGCTTTAGTCATTTTCTACTGTCTCTTCTTCTACAGGAGCTGCTGCCTTCTTAGTCTTAGTTGACTTTTTAGGCTCTTCTACCTTAGCATCAAGACTTTCGAATGATTTTGGCAAGCTGATATAATCAGGAATCTTGTAACCAAGCAAAGCTTCTGCTACCCTTGTGTCAATTGCACCTGCATTAGCAAGGTCAATGAGTACCATCTGATAAGCAGGGTCACGTCTAATATTACGTGCTGCCAGATTGTTAATTCTACACTTAATCACTGTCATCTTTTACTCCTTTGATAAATGTAAAGCTCTTAGGTTCATAATCATATGCCCTAAGTAACTTGTTTAATATATCTTCCTCATCTGCACCATCATTGTACAAATTGTACGCATCATGCAGACTCTTTTTTGCTTCGTTACTCTTTACTTTGGATATATGCGTATTATAGTTACCATATTCAAAGTAATCTTCAAGGTCATCGATATTCCAGTCTTCAAGAATATCTCTTTTTGGTACTCGTACAGTTGTAAACTCACCTGGTTTAAGTCCAAGTGGGTCACTAGTCGTACGACGTCCAGGCTTATGCTTATCAACTTGAACATTAACAAACTCACCTGAACCCATTGGTCTACCAACTGCTCCACCAGCAGAGGTATAGTCCTGTGTATATTCAAATCTGTATCTTGCTCCATGTAACGTACCACGTATACGAACAAGGTCCCAGAATCTTATACCCAGAACGTGTCGCTCTTGAAAGTCTACAGTACTAATCTGCTTTGATTTATTAAGAGCGAGGTAGTATAGCTCACCAAATACTGAACTAGGCACTCTAAAGTAAACTACTATCGAGTCACCTTTTACAAAGTGTACTTTAAGCAGTTGATAATAAGCAGAGTATTCCATATCTGCTATATGACCGCAACCTTCAACTTTATAAGTTTTATGTTTGCCATCAAATACTTTAGCTACGTAGTCAAGACTTGATAAACCACTCTCATCTGTAATAGTTTTACTTGGACCTTGATAACCAAGTGGAACTCCCAGATGAGAGTCTATTACGGTAGCCATTCTACCACTAGCAAGTCTAACCTGCTTTTTCTCAGGTTTATTTAACCTGTCCCATTCCTTCCCTAGTGTCTGTACATAACCGGTTTGCGTTTGCACGTAACCGGCTTTTTTTAACTTGCGTTTACTTACACGCTTAAAGCCCTCATATTCAGAGCTCCAAGGAGCAGGACCAGCATGACCAACTTGCGGTCGCTTCCGTTCCTGCATTACGCCACCACTATCTGAGTCAATCATACCATCGATACGCTTACGTCTAGTACGGTATCTATCAGCTGTTGCTCCAGGGGATAGGCGTAAATTTTCATCCGGTACAGGCTTAGTTTGTTCAAGCCACTCATTATAAGCAGCTACACGCTCTTGCCAAGAACTCTTAGCTTGCTTGTACCTAGGATATTTCCTGTTGTACGCACCCACTTCCTTTCTGAACAGTTTAAGCTGCTCTGGGTCCTGGGCACGTACATCATTGATAGTACTTTTAACTGTTCCATGTAAGCGAGGTTTATTTGGCTTTGTTCCTAGCACAGGCTTACGGATATAACTTGCTCTTGTAGATACAAGTTCATCATATAAGTCATCGTCTCTAGCCACAATAAACCTCCTTACAGTTTAACTTACACAGCAGTTACATCTGTGATTGGTTCACGGAGTTTAACAACTGTGTATGTGTATGGGTATTCAGTATAAATAGCACCCATTTCATGCATAGCAACAGGTGTAACATTCTTCGGGTGGCGGATGTTGTTTCCATTTGTAAATGTAGCAAGTCTACCATCAGAAAGTGTTGGAGCACCAAATGTGATACGCTGTGAGATGTCCATCTTAGTAATGATTTCATTAGGAATCTGAACATCCTGGATTTTTGGCGGAGCTGACTTGCTCCATGTTTCCTGAATGTATTTGTCAATTTCCATAGTTGTGTTGTCCCATGGGTTGTATGACATGTCATTCTTTGGTCCGATGATGATTACATCAGTTGGCATGTTGAAGTCTTCAACTACTTCTTTGATAACCTGGTTACCAATCTGGTAGTCTGTTGACTTAACACCACGCTGATATACAATTGGTCCTTCTACAAGGTTGTCACGGATAACACGAACGTTTTCACCTTCTTCATATCCAAGAGCAACACGTGTAACTGGGTTCATCCAAATACCAACATCTGCATACGGTACAGTTGACTTAGTAAGCAGAGCGCCGCGCATGATTGCGTCGATGATGTGTTCATCCTGTTCCTGAACAACATAACCACCAGCCTGTTCTGTTGAGTAGAGCAAGCGGTTAGCCTGTCCACGATAAGGCAGGTCAAGACCAAGACGAGTGTCAAGGTCATCAGGGTCAGAGTACCAAGGGAAGAGGTCAGCAAGACCTTCCATAGCACCTGTAACAGCTGTTGTTCCAGATGTATAAGTACCTGTACCAGTGAACTGGTCATAAACACCCTGGAACGGACCTGTTGCTACTGTGATTGCACCAGCAGACCAGTTCTGGAATGTTGAAGCAGGCA
>JAEEGL015966214.1_pt1 | contig 11937 bp, 9 predicted proteins | sample 9134231 | NCBI WGS metagenome assembly JAEEGL01 (sample SAMN16246548, study PRJNA631951) | gut metagenome | biome: gut microbiome; feature: rumen; material: fiber-attached | host: Bos | place: Iran: Karaj | collected 2018-10 | reverse complement strand
GTCTGCTTTCATAATGGCTGACACTGCACACACTCCTGCAATATCAATCCCCTTAAGCACATCCATATTTGACGGATTAAGTCCACCAATGGCATTTACAGGAATTGGAACTGCCTGGCAGATTTTATCCAAGGTATCTGTTGATGTTAGAACTGTCTTTACCTTTGTTGTGGTAGGATATATCGCCCCCACCCCCAGATAATCTGCCCCAGCCTCAAATGCAGCTTTGGCTACATCCACCTTTTTTGCAGTAGCTCCCAAAATTTTATCGGATCCGATTATTTTTCTTGCTGTAGAAAGTGGCATATCCTCTGCCCCAACATGAACCCCCTCTGCATCAACAGCCAACATTACATCCACCCTGTCATCAATAATAAGGGGCACATTATATCTTTTTGAAATCTCATGCACTGCCTCAGCAAGCTCGATGTATTCCTTTGTGGTCCTGTTTTTTTCCCTCAACTGCATCAGGGTAACGCCCCCCTTTAGCGCTTCCTCAACACGGTATAAAAACTCCTCTCTATCGTAAGGTGTACTATCCGTGATGAAATACAATTCACTGTTAAAATCCATTTCTCCTCCTAACCTCATTCATGATTTACCAGGTGTAAACTGGCAACAAAAAAAAGGAAGCCACCTGATTTCTCAAATGGCTTCCATAAATATTTACACACAATTAAAATATGGCATCCCTACGTTGGCATTATCCAAATCAGGTTCTCGGTCGAAGGTCACACCTTCCTCTCAGCCTGTATACAAGCTCCCGTTAATATAAAATTGAGTTTTATCAGATTGGGTTGTTAACAACCCAAGTAGTAGTGTATCGTATTTACGAATAAATGCAAGCCTAAATTCAAATTTTTCTCAAAAAAGTTTAATTCCTTTTTTTAATCTTGCTAATCCATCCTCCAATGTTGCTTTTGTGCAAGCAACATTCATTCTTAGGAAATACCTGCCTGCTTCCCCATATTCAAGTCCCTCAGTGATGTATAAACCTGTTTTTTCCCGTATTGACTTTGCCACAACATCACTTGATTTCCCAAGGCTACTTATATCCAACCATAATAGGTAAGTGGCGTCACCCTTAACGACTTTCACCTCTGGGAGCTCTGCTTCCACAAATTCCTCAACTCTTCTACGATTCGCAAATACGTATTCACGCATTTCGTCCAGCCACTCACCGCCCTCATTAAAGGCAGCCATTGTTACAACCTGGGCAAAGGAATTAGGTTCTGCGACCTCGTCTGTATTAAGAGCTCTCCATACCTTATGTCTTAGGAACGGATTAGCAGAAAAAACTGCTGAAGTCTGCATTCCTGCAATATTAAATGCTTTTGTTGGTGCTATGCAGGTAATGCTAATATCCCTGCAGGTCTCTGAAACAGATGCAAATGGAACATAATCCTTACCTGGCTCAGTAATGTCACAATGAATCTCGTCGGATACTACTGTCACACCATATTTTTTTGCCAGCTCACCAACTCTTGCGAGAGACTCTCTATCCCAGATTTTTCCAACTGGATTATGTGGGTTACAGAGAATCATAAGACTAGCCTGAGGATTCGACATTTTTTCCTCCAAATCCTCAAAGTCCATGCTGTAAATGCCATTTTCATACTTCAATGGGCTCTCCAGTGGTGTTCAACCATAATTCACTATGCTGTTAAAAAAGATGTTGTAGACCGGAGTTTGAATAATCACTTTCTCATTGGGTGTAGTTAGCTTTCTAACAATCGAAGAAAGTGAAGGAATAACACCAGTTGAAAAAATCAACCAGTCCTTTTCAATAACTAGACCATGGCGATTCTTCCACCAGTCTTGATAAGCCTGATACCAGCCCTCTACCAAATCGGAATAACCAAAAACTCCATGTTCTAACCGTTTGGCAATAGCTTCTCGTATTTCTGGAGCAGTTTGAAAATCCATATCTGCCACCCACATAGGTAGCTCATTATCGGCAACGTCCCACTTAAGGGAATCGGTACCTCGACGGTTTATTTCCAGGTCAAAGTTGTATTTGCTCATTATTTTCTCCACTCTACTACTTCTTCTTTCTTTCCCACCACTTTACAAACTATGTTTGTCTTAGCTGGATCAACCATATCCGGTTCAACAATCAGGGTCTCAATTTCTGGAGCAGAAATCATACCACTTACAGGATTGAAAACACTATCTACCTTTGTGGTTACTTCTGCATCTATATCCTTTGCATACTCAAAAGCAAGTGTAGTATTAATCAGCTTGCAATTCTTCATGGTTAAGTTATCAATGTAACAAAGTCCCTGCAAGCTTTCTATAGTACAATTTACAAAAGTAAGATTCTTAGAGTTCCAACCAAGATACTCCCCACAAATGTACGAATCATATACGGTTACATTTTCTGTATTCCAAAATGAATCCTTGGAAAGAAGAACAGCATTGCGGATTGTGATATTCTTTGCTCCATCGAAGGAGTAATTTCCATCCAGCCTAAAGCCGTCGATTTCAATATTCTCTGAATTCATGCCAAAATAATGACCTTTAGCATCCACATCCTTCAACGTGATATTCTTACAGTTCCAGAAAGTCTCCTCGGCATTTGTAAGAGTAACATTTTCAAGGGTAACGCCATCACACCTGCGGAAATTCTTTGGAGCTGTGATAAGAGAATCCTTAACTGAAATGTTGTTAGTGTACCAAACCCCAGAACGGGCCATTTCCAGCCAATTACAGTTCTCAACCTTTAAATTGCTTGAGTACCACATTGGATACTTGTACTTGAACTGTGAATCATATACTTCCACATTCTTGCTTTCCTTAAGTGGTGACTCACCTTCATCAAAAATCGAATCATATATTTTTGCGCCATCAATTGCGAAAAGAGCTCTTTCGCCCTTAAAAAATTCTTGTCTAAACTCTTTCATTGTGTAACCTCCTATTAATATTAGAAGCATCATACACCTTGGAGTAAACTCCAAGTCAACTACCAATATCTATATTGTTATTGTAACACCATAATTTGATTTTGTAAAATTTAATTTGGCTCCACTTTAGTATAGGTGTCTTATTAAGATAATACACACCATAAATTTATTATGTTCGTAAAACCATACTAACTATTACAAAGGCTAAATACAACAGAGCAAATCTTAAAATTCTATGAACAACCTTTATAACAATAATTTTTCATAATTATTTCCTATAATGTTTTAAAGTCTAGTACTATGAGGATTTTGACACTATGGAAAAATATAAGAAGCCCTTAAAGAAGAGTATATCGATTGGCTTAATAATGTTCATAGTACTACTATGTCTACTCCTAAGCATTGCCACTTACTTTGGGTACAGAGGTGCGCTCTATGGAGCCTATGAAGAACGTATGTCAGATATTCTAAATAATGTGTACTATCACATAGATTTAGATGATTTAGCCGAGTGTTCCAGAACCTATTATGAGTCTTCTCATTACAAAGAACTGAGGGACTACATGGATAATATACTTGAGACATCACATGTTCACTATCTTTATATAATTGTCCCTCTGAATGAGCGAGAAGGTGACAACTGCATAATAATTCTTTCTGCTGACACAAAATACGGGCGTGAGTATGAACCTGATGGGCTGGACTTAGGTGTCTCAGACGGTGAAATGTATACCTACGATCAAATAATGAATTACTACAATGCTATGCATACCTCAGAGATATCATTCTTTGAGTCAGTTAGCACCTGGGGGGATGATTACACTGCAGCACGGCCTTTGGCAGATTCTTCAGGTAATGTATTTGCTGTTCTTTGCGTGGACTTTGAAATCAGTCATATTCATAGGACTGTAATACTCCACACTATAGAAACAATTTTAACTATTTCCTTGGTAGGTCTCATTTTTGCAATCGTTTTTCTTCATTGGTTAAACAAAAATGTTACTTCTCCAATAATCGTTTTAGAAAAAAGCGTTGTAAAATTTGCAGAGTTGTCCCATGGCAACCATACACCTGATGAATTGATTTATACTATTCCAGAAATTCACACCCAAAATGAAGTGGAATCCCTATCAGATGAAATTACTCAGATGACTTCGGATATGAAGATTTTTGCACAAAATATAGTTGAGGCCGAAGGACGGGTTCAGGATATGAAGTCTCAAGTCACACGTATGGACATGTTGGCCTATCAGGATGCTTTGACCCACGTAAAAAACAAAACCTGGTACGATACCATTTCCGAACGTATCAATGAGGATATTCAAAAGAACGTAGCAGAATTTGCCATTATCATGACAGATTTCAATAACCTGAAAGTTATAAACGACACCTACGGACATGATTGTGGAAATAGCTACATCATCGGAGGTACTAAACTAATTTGTGACATCTGCCCATTCTCTGCAGTTTTTAGGATTGGCGGAGATGAATTCGTTATTCTTTTGGAAAATAAAGCCTATATGGAACGTGATTGGATTTTTAAGGAATTAATTACCACATTTAGCAGAACCTCCAAGGATATGTCAAAAGAACCTTGGGAACGTTATTCTGCTGCATTTGGAATGGCTGTATTTAACGAAGGTGATACCTGCATGGATGACGTATTTAAACGTGCAGATAAAAATATGTACGAGAATAAAATGAACATGAAAATGAAGGACTTCTAATTTCTAACATGGAGAAAAAAACTATTCGCAAAATTATTTTTATATTTTTCGTTATAGTTGCTGGATTATTTATAGTCCAGTGTTTTTTCCGTGTCAAAATTAATATTGAACAGATTAATAATCATCAAAAGGTTGCTACAATAATCAATACTGACCTGAAATATTCCTGGAACACCATGGGCGAGGATTTAGCGGAAATCAACGACATGATTTTGAATCTTAATCTTACTGACGAAGACATGGGCAGGCTTCATGAAAGGGCCAGTTTTATTTACATGCAAAAAGGCGATACAATGACCTATTTCAGATATTTAGGTTATGCCCTTTATTATTTAGAAAAAAGCGATGAAAAAGACTACACTGTGAATGGTTATTTGGATTTGGCAAATTTCTATCTAAACGACTACGCTAACAAGCTTGCAGAAGAAATGATTGAAAAGGCAATGGCCGTAGAGCCTTTTGAAGAAATACAAAACCCTCAAATACAAAGCTACGCTTACCGAATGCTGGGAATCATGGCAATGAGACGTTTGGATTATAATGATGCAGAAACCTATTTACTCACCTCGCAACGAATCATCGATCTAACTGATTCTGCAGACTTTGGCGAACTATATACGGCAATAAACGACGTATGGCTTGCCCGTGTATATGAAGAGACTGGTCGTCTGCCAAAGTGCAAAGAGAAGCTGGAAAAATGGGAAGACAATGATATGTTTACTCAGGAAGTCTACCGCCCAATAATACTGAGAGATTTTATTATTCCTTACTATCAGGCAAAATGCTATTATCTTTGTGCAGAAAATATTAAAGAGCGTAATAACAGTAGCCAGATGGATACCGCGGCAAGAGAGCAGGCTGTAATTGACTATCTCAATGAATTCATGCACATATGTGAAGAAAATAACTATGAGAAAGCAGAGTTATATACTCTACTAAAAATCCAAAAGGAATACCCAACCAAGAATGAGTCAATACAAAATGAGTTATACCGAGTTTTAGACCAGCTTTACTCTAATCTTTTTGAGCAGCAGAATATCTCCTACGCTTCAGCAATTAACAATGTAGTAGTTGATGCCCAGCAGGAAATGGACAATAACCTGAAATCGACTCATCGTTCTGTTCGCAGGATTGAATATATCATCATGAGTCTAATTGCCATAGCCTTTGTAATTCTTATTCTTGGCATTTTGCTTGCGAACAGCCACTTCGATGGATTGACCAAACTGCTTAACAGAAAAACCTTCAATAAAAACCTGGCAATGGTAATGCGTGGCAATTCACCTTATGGAATTATCATGATTGATATAGATAACTTCAAGCAGATTAACGATAACTATGGTCATCCCGAAGGTGATGTTGTCCTCTGGAGACTTGGTCAGCTGATTGCAAAGGAAACCACCTCTGATATCCGAGGCTACCGTTATGGAGGTGAGGAGTTTGTTCTGTTAGTAGGAAAAGCTGGAATCGCCTATGTGGAAAAAATTGCTGAACGAATACGTGGCTATATGGAACAACAGGGTTGGGATTTCGATCCGGATTTAACAATAACGCTTAGTATCGGAACAGCAAAAGGCAGTGGAAATGACGATGTTTTAAAACAAGCCGATGAAAACCTTTATCAGTCAAAGAAAACAGGAAAGAATAAAGTCACAAGTACTTGATTGATTTACTTAAAAATAATCAAATAAATGCATAAAAAAAGGAATGCCTCATTTGAGACATTCCTTACTTTTTCTATATTAAGCAATATGTAAACCAGAAGCTTCAACCTTAAGTTTCTTTGTTTCAGCTGCCTTTGGATTTGCAACTCTTACGACCTTAAGTGTATATCTTGCGATGAATTCTGTCTGCACTCCCCTGCGAGATAAATCCTCTGCTTTGTTGTATAAATCCTGCGCATTTAAACATGTAATAATTTCGCCAATCGCCATATCTAGTTCCTCCCCGGCCATTTTTTTCACAAATTGTTCACAACCAATTTCCCGCGAACAATGCTATATTAGCCCCATTTTGGGGATTTGTCCATGGTAAACCTGTGAACAATTTGTGAACTTTACGTAAACGTTTTCAAAATGATTTTCTTTGAGCAGGTTGCGCATAAATAATCATTTTTGTGATTATTTCATTACAGATCAATCATCTTAACGCTTTACTCTGGCGCCGGCTCCACCCATGATAGCTTCAACCTCGGCACAGGTTGCCATAGTAGTGTCACCTGGTGTTGTCATGGCAAGTGCTCCATGAGCTGTTCCATACTCAACTGCCTTCGCAGCATCACCGGTAGTCATAAGACCGTATACAAGTCCCGATGCGAAAGAATCGCCTCCACCTACACGATCAAGAATCTCAAGCCCCTTGTAATCCTTTGCCTTGTGAATCTCACCATCTGCCCAGCAGAGCGCAGACCAGTCATTGACTGTGGCAGTCTTTACTGTACGAAGTGTTGTAGCAACAACCTTGAAGTTTGGATAAACCTTTGCAGCCTCATCAATCATCTTCTTGTAGCCATCAATGTTAAGCTCCTTAAGGTTGGCATCATTGCCCTCAATTTCAAAGCCAAGGCAGGCTGTGAAGTCTTCCTCATTTCCAATCATTACATCTACATACTTGGCGATTTCCTTATTAACCTCCTGAGCCTTTGCCTGTCCACCAATTGCAGACCACATAGAAGCTCTGTAGTTAAGGTCATAAGAAACTATAGTGCCATACTTCTTTGCTGTCTTGATAGCGTGAATTACTGTCTCAGCTGACTGCTCAGAAAGTGCAGCGTAGATTCCGCCAGTGTGGAACCATCTAACTCCAAGCTCACCAAAGATATATTCAAAGTTTAAATCTGCAGGAGTTGCCTGAGAAATAGCAGTATTTGCTCTATCTGAACATGAAAGTGCACCTCGAATACCAAAACCTCTCTCTACAAAGTTGAGACCATTTCTGCACTCACGACCAATTCCATCTGTCTTTTTCCAGTTAATGAGCTTTGTATCTACGCCACCCTGAAGGATGAAATCCTCCACAAGGTGTCCCACCTCATTATCAGCAAATGAAGTGATAACTGCTGTATCCATACCAAAGCATCTGCGAAGACCACGGATTACATTATACTCTCCGCCGCCTTCCCATACCTTAAACTCTCTGGCTGTTCTAATGCGACCCTCACCTGGATCAAAACGAAGCATTACTTCGCCCAGGCTGACGGCATCATATTTGCATTCTTTTTTGTCTTTAATATTCAAGTCCATCTAAATCTCCTAATCCGGCAGTTACGGCTACAAGCATTAGAGTCTCTCAGACTCGGCTACAGAAAGCCTCGCTAGAGAGACCTAATAGCTTGATGCCTACTGCCTCATCTAAAACTTAAAGTAATTAATCGCATTACCACCACATATGTTACGAGTCATAATTCGTAAATACGAATCATCCTTCGGGTATTCCCCTGCTTCTACCCAACATCCAATTTTGTTGCAAAGGATGCGACGATAGAGTTCGTGGCGTGGGAATGAAAGGAAGCTACGCGAATCTGTAAGCATTCCAACGGATGTGGAAATAAGTCCTGTATCGGACATAGCCTCAATCTGTCTTTCCATTCCATTCTTGTGATCACAGAACCACCAAGCAGCTCCAAGCTGAACCTTACCCTTAATTCCCTGCTCATTGCTGCAGAAAGTACCAGCCATGGCAGCCAGCATTTCTGTATCCTTTGGATTCAGGCAATAAAGAATAGTCTTTGGCAATTCGTCATTTTCATCCATTGCCGAAAGAAGCGCTGAAAGCTGTGGTGCATAGTTGAAATCATTAAGAGCATCAAAACCAGTGTCAGGTCCAAGCTGCTTGAAGAATCTTGCTGAATTGTTTCTGATTGCGCCAATGTGAAGCTGCATAACAATATCATGCTTTGCATACAGACGTCCAAGCTGTGTCAGCATGTAGCCTCTGAACTTACCTTCCTGCTCCTCTGAAAGCTTCACACCAGCCATACGAATCTTTAGGATTTCATCTACTTCTTTTTTAGTAGTCGGTACAAAGAAAAGTGATTCCAAACTATGGTCAGAAACTCTGCATCCATTTTCAATAAAGAACTCTAGACGAAGTTCAAGGGCTTTCAGGAGAGACTCAGTATCATCAATCTTAAACTCAACAATCATACTGAGATTGTTTATATAATCAGCAAAACCATCTTTATCTATTCCAATTGCCTTCTCAGGTCTAAAAGATGGAAGAACCTTTATTTCAAAACCATCCTCTCTGATTTTCTTGTGCCACTCTAATGTGTCTGCAGGGTCATCAGTGGTACAAAGGACAGATACATTCTGCATTCTAAGGAGATTTCGAACTGAATACTCCTTTGTGTGAAGCTTCTCGTTACAGGTATCCCAGATTTCTCTGGCAGTATTAGGATTGAAAGGAGTTGTGATACCAAAGTAGCGCTGAAGCTCCAAATGTGTCCAGTGATAAAGTGGATTGCCGATAAGGTTCTGCACTGTATCTGCCCAAGCCATAAATTTATCAAAAGGTGCCCCGTCACCAGTGATAAGCGATTCCGAAATTCCATTGGCTCTCATGGCGCGCCACTTATAGTGGTCACCACCAAGCCAAACCTCAGCCATATTGTCAAAACATTTATCCTCATAGATTTCTCTAGGATTCAAATGGTTGTGAAAGTCGATAATAGGTTCATCCTTTACAGCTGCAAATAATTCTTTTGCAGTATCATTTGTAAGGAGGAAATTTTCATCCATAAAATTAGCCATAATTAAACTGCCTCTAATTCCTTTCTGATGTTTCCAGCACCCTTCATTTCTGAATGAATAGCAAGCACTTTCTTAGCGAGACCATCAGCATAAAGATCTACGCCGAATACATCCTGGCGCTTAAGAACATCCTTTGCAGGAAGTGCCTTGAGCTCATCAAGAAGTGGATCTGGACTCTGCTCAAACTGCTTACCATTGTCATCAACGCCCTCAAGATATCTAAGGTATCCTGCAAGTACAAGTGGTACAATCTCTAAATTCTCTGTGCTTAATGATGAGCTACTTCTATAAGCCTTAATTGTCTCACCAAAACGAATTGGAAGCTTCTGTGAAGTATCACAGGCAATTCTCTGTGGTGTATCTGGCATAAATGGATTTGGAAGGCGCTTTGTAAGAACTGCATCAAGGAATTTGTCAGGGGAGAGAACCTTAGGATCTACCACAACCTTCATTCCTTCTTCCTTGCCAAGTCTTGTAACAAGCTTCTTTAATGCCTCATCCTCCATCTCATCATGGATTGTCTCATAACCAAGGAGGCATCCAAAAATAGCAAGTGCTGTGTGAAGTGGATTAAGGCATGTGCAAACCTTCATCTTTTCTGTCTTATCAACTGTCTCTCTATCTGTGAAAATGATTCCACCCTCTTCAAGTGCTGGACGACCATTAGGGAATAAATCCTCCACAACAAGATACTCTGTTTCCTCCGCATTTACGAAGTTGGCAACATATGTGTGCTTTGTTGTAACGATTGGCTCTGCGCCCTCAACACCATCGGCAATAAGCATTTCCTTTACTGTGTCATCTGGTCTTGGAGTGATTTTATCAATCATTGTAAGTGGGAATGCAACCACTGAAGGATTAGTAACATAGTTTACAAAATCATTGTCGCACTTTCCTTCCTTGAACCATTCCTTTGCGATTTCAACTACTGCTTCTTTAAGCTTGTCGCCATTATGCGAGCAGTTATCCATAGATACGATGGAAATAGGAAGAGCTCCAGCATTGAATCGCTCTAAGATAAGACCTACAACTTTATCCATGTAAGCACGTGTCTTATAGCCCTTTTCTGTGATTGTGAATGATACCATCTGAAGGGATGGGCTACGGAAAATTACGCGTAGTCTTTCAATTTCCTTTTCATTTTCCTCATCTAAAATGCATGACTCTGCAATTGAACCAACAACCTTTTTATCTACTGAACCATCTGCCTTAAGTGTTGCAAGAATGCTCAGGTTGTCACATGGTCTGTTGTATTTCTCTACGATTTCATAGTCATAGCCTTCTGCAACTATAAGGCCTGTATCCATCACACCTTTATTTAATAAGTTTTCTACTACATTTGCCTGAAATGCTCTAAAAATATTACCTGCACCAAAGTGAATCCAAACTGGATTTGCCTTTGTCTTTTCAACCATCGCCTCACGGTCATACTGTGGAAGGGCGTAGCCTGCTGCTTCCCATGATGATTTATCTTTGATTCCTTCGTTTGTTAACTTCATTTTTCTTCCCCTTTTTACTTCTACTTATTACTTTTTTCTATTGCTTCCCAAAGTCCATTAATGTATGTTGCACCAAGGGCTCTGTCATACAAGCCATATCCTGGCATTGCCTTCTCACCCCAAATCATACGTCCATGGTCTGGTCTAATTGGTCCAGTAAATCCAATATCATAAAGAGCCTTAACAATCTCATACATATCGAAGCTTCCATCACTTGAAAGATGTGCAGCCTCCTCAAAATCAGTTGGTGTATTGAACTTTAGATTACGAACATGCGCAAAGTGAATTCTTCCCTTAAGACTTCTAATCATGTCTGGCAAATCGTTCTCTAAATTTGTACCATAAGAACCTGAACAGAAGGTGACACCATTATGAGGGTTATCTACCATCTTCATCATGCGCTGAATATTTTCCTTATTGATGATGATTCTTGGAAGTCCAAACACTGGCCATGCTGGATCATCTGGATGGATAGCCATGTTGATATCATACTGATCACAAACTGGCATAATCTTCTCAAGGAAATATTTAAGATTTTCAAATAAATCTTCGTCTGTGACACCCTTGTACTCTTCAAAGAGCTCCTTAACATGAGCAAGTCTGTCTGGCTCCCAGCCTGGCATAACTGCACCGTTCATATCCCCTGAGATTGAGTTGAACATCTCCTCTGGAACAAGTGCATCAACTGCTTCCTGTGTGTAAGCAAGTACTGTTGAGCCATCTGCTCTCTTTCTTGCAAGCTCTGTACGTGTCCAGTCAAATACTGGCATGAAGTTGTAGCACACAAGATGAATGTCTTCCTCACCGAGGTTCTTTAATGTTTCTATATAGTTATCAATAAGCTGGTCACGACTTGGCTTTCCAAGCTTAATATCCTCATGTACATTTACACTTTCAATACCTGCAACCTTGAGACCTGCTGCCTCAACCTCATCCTTCATAGCCCTAATTCTTTCGCGGCTCCAAACCTCACCTGGCTTTGTATCATAAAGTGTTGTGATAACTCCTGTCACTCCAGGAATCTGTCTAATCTGCTCTAAAGTTACTGTATCAAAAT
>JAEEGL014853823.1_pt1 | contig 11937 bp, 5 predicted proteins | sample 9134231 | NCBI WGS metagenome assembly JAEEGL01 (sample SAMN16246548, study PRJNA631951) | gut metagenome | biome: gut microbiome; feature: rumen; material: fiber-attached | host: Bos | place: Iran: Karaj | collected 2018-10 | reverse complement strand
GTCCCGGCATCAGACTTTATCACTATCGTCATTCCGTATGCAAGGATCACGCATCCCGCAACAAGCATGAGAACTCTTCCCGGCAGAGCCACATCATCAGGAAGTATACTCTCAAGTATCCATGTAAAAAAATCTATGATCGGACCGCCACATATCATACAAAGGACCGTTCCAATCTTGATATATGTCTTATCCACTACCAGAAGAACTGCAATGATAAGCAGTGAAACAGCCATATGGGTCCTTCCATGAGTAATGATTCCGGTTCCGAAAGCCGCCTCCAGCTTTCTGAACAATCCCTGTACTAAGACATTAAACGGATCGGCACCAAGGTCAGAGAGCAAAAACAACGTCACTCCCAGATGCGCAATCGTAAGTCCCAGCATAAGGATTGCCGAACGCACTATCCATTCTTTTCCGCTTCTCTTTCCCATTCAGGCTCCTTGGATACTGTAGTTTTCTTAATAATGGCAGAGTGTTTAACCAACTGCAACTTCCGGTCACGAAGATGAGTGCTTCGGACAGTTTATTTTATGGAAGCTCCAAATGCCTCAATGTCAGCAAGTGCAGTCTCAGATTTATTGTTGTCTCCGTTCACTTCTCTGATTCCGAGATCTTCTGCCTTAAAGTATGCGAGCATGCTCTTGTACTGTCCTTCAATTCCGGCATAGACTCCGGGGGAAGCTGAGCTGATAAGAAGTGCATATTTCTGAGCCTTTGGCTTTCCGGGCGCATAGAATCTTGCAATGACAGATTGAAGCTGTCCGGTTATCATAAAATAATGTACCGGAGAAGCAAGTACTACAACGTCTGCACTTGCAAGTTCAGGATAAACCTTATCCATATCGTCTCTCTGAACACACTGGCCTTCTCCCTTTGTGTGGCAGTATTCACAGCCCAGGCAGCCCTTGATGTTCATAGTTCCAACCGGACACTCTACAACCTCATGCCCTGCACTTTTTGCCCCCTTGGCAAATGCGTCTACCATTGCCTTTGTGTTTCCGCCCGGATGCGGACTTCCGTTTAAGATCAGAACTTTCATTTGTCATACCTCCTATCATTTTCTGCTATTTTTTAAGAGTTTAGAAAACTCTCATGCCCTTAGCATCTACATTGCCTTTGAAAAGAAATCCAGACTAAATAATGCAGCTTAATGGCTCTTAGTGACAGGTTTGCGTTCCATTTCAAAAACGATCTCTGTATCAGATGAAAAGTCTTCCCTGTATACATAGCCAAGTCTGTCAAAGCTTCTGAGCTCTTTCGGATCTGTTATACTATTCTCGGCCATGAATCTGACCATCTCACCTCTTGCCATTTTGGCATAGGTTCCCTTTGTCACAAGCTTTCCATTCACAAATTCTCCAAATGTGACTGTTATGTAACAGTCATCTGGCTTGAGGTACTTTTCAATGCATTTGGAGTATTCTTTAGAGGCAAGATTGATGATTAATCCGGAATCATCCCTTACTTCATCATATAATCTCGATCCCCACAGATCGTACAGGTCCCTGTGCCCTCCAACGGATGCCCTGGCCTGCATTTCAAGCCTGTAAGGAGTAACTCCGTCCATGGGCCTTAGCACGCCATAGAAACCGGACAATATGCGAAGGTGCTCCTGCACATAATCAAAACAGCTGTCTTCAAAAACGGCGGGGGCCATGTACTGATAGGCAATCCCTTCGTAAGAAAGTATCGCCAGAGTCAGCCTTTTTCTAAGATCCATTTCTTTTATGCGCGTATAATTATGCTCTGCAATTTTGTCATTGCATCCCCACAATTTCTGCAGATCGGCTTTGGACTGACTTTTCATCCAGTCAAGAATCTCCTGAGTCTGATCAAGGAAAACCGGCAAATCCCTGTATTCAAGCGTATCTGTGTCAGTATTCATTTTCTTGGCAGGAGAAAGAATTATCCTCATCACAATTCTCCAAGCATCTTTTCAGAATCCTCAGCTGCCTTCACTTTGTCATTCGCTTTTATAATTATGCCATTTTCATCGATAAGATATGTAGTACGAACTACGCCCATGGATACTTTTCCGTAGTTTTTCTTTTCTTTCCAGACATCATATGCCTCTATGACCTTGCGCTCGGGGTCAGCAAGCAGTGTAAATGCCAGGCCGTATTTTTCCGCAAACTTCTTATGGGAGGCGACGGTATCCTTACTTACTCCAAGCACAACTGCTCCCTTCTCTGTAAACTGCGGGTATCTCTCAGAGAATCCGCAGGCCTGCTTGGTGCAGCCGGATGTGTTGTCCTTAGGATAAAAGTACAGTATTACCTTCTTTCCTCGGTATTCCTCCAGTGAATGCATCACTCCGTTCTGATCAGGCAGCTCAAATGATGGTGCTTTTGTTCCTATTTCCAACATAATATGTCTCCTTTGAGTTTAGTTGCTATGATGCCGGGGGTGATGGATGTTCTATACAACAAGGATATTGCTATTGTTAACATCTTGAATTCCGGCAAAAAGTATTTCTGTATCTTACAAGTTTTATATCGATATTATATCAAATTTCATCTGGTCAGACTGTAGATAGAGTCAATAATTCAGAACAAACATTATTGCCTATGTCATAATCGAATTATTCATATCATTCTGCCTTTCCTGGGACGAGTTGTTGTAACAAAAAACCGCCTGCTGCCAATGGTTGCCTGAGCACAAGTGCTCAGCGTACTGCCCCTTGACAACAGACAGCTTTTGGCATAGCAGCACTTACCCGGGGAAAGGTAGGATGGGGTTATCGCTGCACACTAGAAACATGTTATATCGAAAAAATGTTATTGACGTGTTCGAAAAGCACTCTAAAAGGCATGGCATACGGAAAATCCTCGTATGTCGTGTACAGGAAGGCATGTAGGAAGGGAAAATTGCCAACGTCGTGCTCGAAAAGCGCTCTAAACGGCACGCCATATGTAAAATTTGTCTGTGGCATGTTCTTGCAAATACCATCCTGCCTTCCACGGGTAAGTGCTAAATAGCAATAATAAATCCGCAGTCAAGGGACAGTACGCTGAGCGTATGCTCGGGCAGCCCTTGACTGCGGATTTATATTTGCTACAAATTATTAGCCCGGGGAAGGCTGCAGATAAAGCCTTCTTTTGTCGATATATAATATGATCTATTGTCCTGTGAAACATAAGGAAACAGCATTTACACGATAGACTAATATATGCATGCAAATTGGTGTAAAATCAGAATAAATTTCATTTACAGGAGATCTGATTTGAAAAAGATTATGTCAGCGCTTTTAAGCGCCATTATGATAATTTCACAGTCTGCCAGCGCCTTAGCGGCGGAGCCCTCAAAAGAGTCGGAACTCAACACATCAGTTTTCGGAATTGATCCGGCAGATTCCGAATTCTTTCAGGCTTCAAACACTCAGGATAATTCGGCAGCTCTGTCGGAATCAGATGACCCGGAAGTCACAACAACCCTGATGGCATCAGGCACACCGGAAAGTACAGTCGAACTGCCGGGACCAGATGTTTTCGATGATCCCACAGATTCTGAGTCTCCGGGTGCTTCCGAACAGCCAAATGCCTCAGAAGCTTCAGCTCCTTCAGAAGACTCAGAAGCTTCAGAAAGTCTGGCTGATTTAGATAGAGACAGCCTCGATGGCACGGAGCGCGACGAGCAGGCTGACAGCGAGTCCACGAGCAGCTCCCCAACTGACCTTATCACGGACTCAAACGAGTCAGAGACCGGCGTCCCCACAGGCTCAACCGAGCCTGAAGCCAACATCACCACTGGCTCAAACGAGCCAGAAGAAAGCGCCCCCACCGGCTCAAGAGAGTCATTTTCAGATCTGACCGCTCTCATCTCTCCCATCAACTCGCAGCTGAAGGAGATGGCCATCGCCCACAACGAGCTTGAAGCTTTTGAGAAGCTGCAAGAAGGCTATGACTATGTGGAGGATGAAGTGATCACTCTAGCGGGCACCCGCAAAGAGGCAGAGTCAGTTGCTGCATTCTATGGCGGAGAGCTCACAGAGTACTCCTTTGGCGTTGCTACTATAAGTCTTGCGGGCAGCGAGTACACTGTGGGTGAGGCTCTTTGTGATGCTCTTGATCCGGAGCTGAGCCTTCCAATGGTTGAGCCAAACTACGTCACATACATCGAAGAGCCCGAAGAAGGCGGACATATTGAATCCGCGTTCACTCTCTTTTCATCGCCCAAATACATCCATACCTCCGATGCTTTTGCACATAGGTGGTGGACGGATCTTATACGCGACCCCTACTTAAATCCAGACAACGACATTTATCAGTGGCACCATTCCATGATAAACACCTACTCTGCCTGGGGCGTTACGACCGGCAGTGAAGATATCGTGGTGGCTGTTGTCGACAGCGGGATCAACACAAACAACATAGACTTAACGGGGCAGGTGGTCTCCGGTGGATATGACTTTGTTACTGACACAGAACTTGGAACAGCTGTCAGCAATGATACCAATGGACACGGAACCCACGTATCTGGCATCATTGCAGCTGCACTCAACGATGAGCTGGGAGCCGGCATTGCTCCGGGCGTTAAGATACTTCCTCTGAGAGTGGTAAGCTCTTCTTCAATATCCAATGCAAACGTTGCAAAGGCAGTTACATATGCAATAGAGTCAGGAGCCGACATCATCAACTTAAGCCTCGGCGGCGCTACCTACTCATCAGTTATCGAAACGGCCATGAAGGACGCCTACGAAGCAGGGCTCACCGTGGTAGCTGCCATGGGCAATGACCAGGCCTCAAATACTGTAAACTACCCCGCATATTTCGACACCGTCATCGGTGTGTGTTCCGTCAATGAAGAGGGCTCTCTTTCCGGTTTTTCATCCTACGGCGAGTGGGCAGACATAGCAGCTCCCGGAAGCTGCATCTATTCCTGCAGCAATTCAAATAAGTCCGGCTACAGATATGATGAAGGAACTTCCATGGCCTGTCCGGTAGTTACGGGCGCCTGCGCTCTGTACATGAGCGCCGTGGGCCATGTCGCCCCCGACACAATGAAAGCTGTAATCAGGAATTCCGTGAGCGGTTCTGCAGGTCCTGCCACCGGTGCCGGGATCCTGGACCTTGCCAGAATGTTTGACGGCGACAGTACCGCCCCTGCCATTCTTCTCACCACAGACGACGGAGAAACTATCGCCGAGGTACAGGACGGGGATGCATATACCGTATCGGAAGAAGTTGCCGAAAATGCTACCATCACCTTTAAACCGATGAACTTCGATGCCTCCGAAGATAGCAATCAGGGAACAACGATAGTCTACACAACTGACGGCACTGTTCCAGCCGTGTCCGGCGGTCAGGTTCTTAATGGTTCCATATATGAAGCTCCGCTTCAGGTAAAAGAGCTTTTGCCACTATCCGGTGATGCTTTAGCAATAATCACCGTGAAGGCCCTTTCAGTCACCGGCATGGGCGTTATAAGTCCTGCCAGCACCCTTGTCTTTACAGTAGATCCCGATGTGGAAGCTGTTTGCGCTAAGGACCGCTACCGGCTTGATATCACTGCTGCGCCCTCCCGCCTCGTTGCAGGAAAGTCCTTTAAGCTTACTGCAAAAGTCACATCATCAGACCCTTATGAGTCAGTCAGCCAGAAGGTCGTATGGACAATCGAGGACTACTTAAGCGGCGATCTCTCAAAGGCCAGGATAAGCGCCTCCACAGGAGAGCTTACAACCAACAAAGCCCAGACAGGCACCATAAAGATACGATGCACATCCAGGGCGACCGGTGCCACTGCCACAGCAGAGTTTGAGATAGTGACCATGAATCCCGTGGGGAAGATCGTACTTAACGGCGGTCAGCAGCGCAGGCTGACCTTTAACTCAGAGGGTAAGATCGAGTCAACAGATGATCTTCTTATTAAAGTCACTACTTTGAACGACAATACAGGAAAGAGCCTTTTAGACGACGAAAAGACCTACGAGAACATCGAGTATCTCTGGACTTCCTCCAATACCAGGATATGTGATGTAAAAGAGCCTGATGAGTCCTTTGATGACCCAAAAGCTCCTGCAGCAATGCTGATCCCCAAAGCAGCCGGAACTGCTACCCTCACCTGCAAGGCGTTGGATGGCTCTGCCAAAAAAGCCACCGTAAAAGTTGTCATCACATCTGCGCTAAAAGCAAGATCCGTGAAACTCTTTGACAGCACTGCTGCAGCCATATCATCGCTGACCATATTCACGGATGAGTTTCCGGCATCCGTCAGCGCAAGGCTTGAGTACGCTGCGACTGATGACATAAACATTCAGGCCCCCGCCTGGAAAAGCAGTAACACAAAGATTGCTCGCGTAGAAGCCCAAGAATCTGACCCCTTCAGTGCCAGGATCATCCCTGTAAGCAGAGGCACTGCTACCATCACCTGTCAGGCCACAGACGGCTCAGGCAAAAAAGCTTCGGTCAGGATCACTGTGAAGCAGCATGCAGAGGCACTGACGATAAAGGGCTCAAATTACATCAAGGCGGGCACCACTTCGAAGTACACCGCTACTGCTGCTCCTTCCAATGCCAATAACAAAAAAGTGACCTTTGATATTCCCGGATTTCCTGAAGGCATAACAATAAACAAATCCACCGGAACAGTGAAGATCCTTTCAACTGTAGAAGCCGGCACCACATTCAAGGTCCGTGCAACATCCGACGAAAAAAAAGGTGTTTCGCAGGAAAAAGAAGTGACTGTAACAGCTTCAAGGGCCAGGAAAGTTACCGCTGTTTTTGCTGAGGGTGATCCCAGTACCATCTATATAAACCCTACCGCTACAACAAAGGGCGCAACAAGAATAATTGCGACAACTGACAATGCCACCGGTATCTCTTTTAAATCATCAAACAACAAAGTGGCGGTTATAGATAATGATGATATCCATTACGATGCTGAGACGGGACAGACCATCGCCGTGATAAGAGCAGCCGGCAAAGGCAGCGCGAAGATCACTGCCTCTGCCACCGACGGCTCCGGCAAGAAGGCAACCCTTACGGTTTATGTCAAAGAACTTGTAACCTCTGTCAAAGTTGCCGGCCAGGGCAGCATTGTTATAGGCCAGAAAGCGACCTTCAAGGCCACTGTCCTTGGCCCAAAAGCCTCGAACAGAAAGATCAGATGGACTCTTGGGAGCGATACTCCACAAGGGGTGTCCATCAGCAGCTCTGGTGTTGTGACTGTAAAGAAAAGCGCTGTTTCCGCGATTGGGAAAACTGTAACTGTCACAGCCACAGCGCAGGATGAAAGTGGAGAATCAGGCAGCACCTCTTTTACCATAACAGGCAAAAAAGCAACCGGCATCTCCATAGCAGTCGATCCATCTTCAATGATGGAAGGTGTCCATGTGGCAGATTACACCGAGGAAGGACTCCTTTCCAACGTCAGGTTCTACAACACAAAGTTTACTGACATCGATGACTGCAATGAGAAACAGATTCTTTTGATCGGAACAGGAACTCCGGAGGAGGCTGCCGCTTTAAGATTCACCTGGAACAGCAGCAATCCCTCTGTCGCGGAAGTCTTTGGACAGGATGATGGAAAGTGCCTGGTTGTGGGCAGATCTGCAGGCACTGCCACAATCACCGTCGCCGCTGCTGACGGCTCAGGCAAAAAAGCTGCCATAACCGCGACTGTGATATCACCCGCTTCAGGTATTGCCATCCCTACAGGAGCGGATCTACAGTCGGATGTCTATCATGCCTCAAACCTGACTTTTGGAACTACCTGCAGCTTTACTGCTGCTTTGGGTGATCTCTATGGGGAACCCACTATACGCCAGGTGAACTGGGACTATGAGATTGGAAATTACACCGGAAGCGGCAGATTCACACCTCTTGATAACTCAGAGGAAGCCAAAGAAAAGCAGCTCCTCTTTACCTTTTCTGATGGAACTCTTTCGATCAAAGACAGGGACAGCTATATTGAAGACCTTGAAGAACTTGGAGAGACAGTGGAATCCGGTGGCAGCATCCCTTACTACGCAGTGAAGATCACTGCCTCCACCACTGACGGAACCGGCTATGAAGCTGTGAAATATGTGAAGGTCGCTGAGGCGGCGCCTGCAATTTTCATACTGAAAAATGACAAGCTTGTAAGCAATATAAAACTGACTCTGAGCAAATATCAGAAAGAAGACGGCACAATGGATAAGACGAAGGCCTTTGAAGCCGGAGTGTTAAAGCAGTCACAGGACGATGCATATACAGACTACCCGACTAACGTCAAGCTTTCTGTTGTAAGCTCTGATACAAACGTGGTTACTCCCCAGCTCTACATCAGATCAGGTACGACAGAGAGAGTCCTAAGGCTCTACCCCACAGGTTCTGGCACAGCCACAGTGACCGTTAAGACCAGAGATGGAAGCGACCTTAAATATGTGTTCACTGTAACAGTGCAGTGAATGTTACCCACGAAAAAATCCTCCCAGAACCGGGAGGATTTTTTCAAATATTGAGAATTTTCGGGCATCACCAGATACTGTTGACGAATTCGATGGCCTTCTGCAGATCCAGATTTGTTCCGTCAGTATATGATGATCTGAATGTGCAGCTGGAAGCCCAGCCGTTCTTTATTGCCTGTATAACATATTCCTTGTTCTTACCGAGAGCTTTAAACTGAGCTATGACTGCAGTAAGCATTACATATCCTGTGGGTTTGATCTTCCCGGCTGCTACATCTTGAAGTTCTTCCATCGAAAGCTCGTGAATTGAATCATCCATGATCATTTTTTCTTCTTTACTCATATGGCATGTCCTCCTTTTGTTACACATTTATACGAACCACATCGGATAATGGCAAAAAAACCATCTTACCTGAGCCATGGGAGAATTCCCTTTACAATCTTGAAGGTAAAGGTCTTACTTCCATAATAGGCGTCACTTCCATCCGCAGGTCTGATTAGTACTGTTGCTGTGCCGGCTTTTACGTTGTTGGAAAGCAAAACTGTATATTTGTCCTTATCAAGTACAGTCTTATTCGTATCTTTTACATTCTTTCCGAAGTAAACAAACAGCTCATAGTCCTCATATTCACCGTCTGCGAAAACTATAGGCTTTCCTGTGAACTTAAGATTTTTAACTGCTTTGTGGGACTCATCGCCCTTCTTCTGAATGATCACCTTGGCTTTGGAAAGATCTTTGGAGGCTTCAGTCCTTGTTATTTCATACTGCCCTGTGATACTTCCCGTGTAATTACCGTTCTCCTTTCCGGCACTGCTTGTCTTGGCTTTGATCTCCACATCGACTGTTATTGAACCGCCCTCTTCAAGATCCTTGAGCTTCTTCTTGCTGCTGATGATATCTCCACCAACCCTATAGGTTACTGTATACTCGCTCTTTTTCAAAGTGACGCCGTCAATATCAACAATCGGAGCTGAGATGGGATAAGGCACATTGACCTTATTTACAACTTTATCCCGCACACTTACTTTTACATTAGAAAGATCCGCCTGAGTGATAAAGAACTCCCTCGTCTGCTTTTTGACGTTCTTGTAATTACCCTTAAATGTTATCGTAGCTGTCGCGAGCCTGTTCTTATTGGCAACAGTCGCTTTTTTATTGTTTGCGTAGGTAACCTTGTAATCTCTGCCTGAAACAAGAGGTTCTGTATCACCATTGTTAAAGGTCGCAACAACATTTACCGCAGGAAGCACACCACCCTCTCTATATTCGAAACAGTCATATTCTACTTCGCCTATTTCTATCTTCTCACTACTGTATGGGAAGTCTACGTCAATGCTATAAAGACCTCCGGTTTCATACTTGGCAGCCTCTATCTTGTATGACTTGGTAACGGTTCCTGTGTAGTCTCCGATTCCTATGACAGAGACCTTGACAGTTCCCACCTTTGTTATGTCCTTAGGATATGCTATGTAGAAATCCTTCCCATGTACAAGTTCTTTAGGAGGGTTGTTCTTATCTGAAGCACTTACAACAACTATCTCATTATTGGTATCTTCGTCACTCTCTTTAGCATCCAGCGGCTGAGCCATTCCGTTGTAGTATCTCTTCACAGGTTTGAAGGACTTAACTTTGATCTTCTGAAGCTTCTTTATCTCAGACGCGCTCTTAACATTGATCCATATCTCACGCTCACCTGTAAAGTTTCCTTTACCGGTCACAGTTATTGCGCGGCTGCTTGTAAACTTCTCTTTTGCATACTGATTATTAAAATCTTTGCTGGTAAGCTTTGTTCCACCGTAGAAGATCTGAGGTGCTGCAGTTTTGCCTGATACAACATTTACATCTTCAGCTGAAACCAGCGACTCGTCGCCAATGTCTATCGGCAGAATCCTGAAGGTTGCCTCTGCGGTAGCTGCTATTGTCTTACCGGTCACCTTGACTGTAGGTGCTTTCTTAAGAACAGATGCATCGTTAGCATTCTTATTGTTCTTGTAGCTTACGGTGTAGTCTGAATCTCTCATCAGGAGTTTACCGCGATAATATACATTTACATCAGGCGTGATGGCCTTTCCTGTGTAGGAGTATTCGGATCCCTTTGCAAATTCCACATACAATTCGTCATCTTTGTTAACTACTACAAATTCTGCTTCTGCTTTAATTGTGAAATCTGTCCAGGATGCTGCTGTTATCGTGACTTTACCCTTTTGCCTGGGTGTCACGAGCCCGCTTTCATCTACTTGCGCAACGTTCTCATCTGAGCTTTTCCATATTATACCCGGATAAGTGGCGTAGGACGGTGTATATGTTACCGTCAGCTGCGAAGCACTTCCTACAACCAGATAATCATCTCCGCCTGCTGCATCTATTGATATGCCGGTTACAGGCACTCTTTCAATATCCAACTTGTACGAATCGGATTCCTGGTTTGCTGCCGTAACAGTTATTATGGTCGTACCGGTTCTCTTTACTGTAACGATACCGGTGGGTCCTACTTCAGCAACAGCAGGCTCGCTGCTCTTCCACGTGACAGTCTTATCTGTTGCATCAGAAGGCTCTATCTGTGCTGTAAGTCTGAAGCTATCACCTGGTCTGGCATTTTCTTTTATCGACCTTGGATCTATCTTTACTCCGGTCACCGGCGTAACTGTTTCCGGCTTGACAACTGTGATCGTTATGGAGGCATTAACTCCATTCTCAGCTGTTGCGGTTACAGTAACCTGCTTTGAAGTTGCATCGCCCCATTCAATATCATCCTTAATGGTGATAAGTCCTTCTCCGGTAACTGTCACAATACCATCATCCGGACTCGTCGTCCATAATAGATGCTTAACAGGTACTATGGACGGCATCACAGTCACTTCAAGCTGCTGACTTGATCTCGGAACCATTGTTGTACCGTTTACAGCCCTGAGGGCAATCGATGAAACCTCAATTGCTTTGATCTGAATATTTACAACTGCAGCTTCAGAGTCAAGGTGCACTTCATCGCCCTTTACCATGTACCAGACATAATAGTCCCCAGGCTCTGTTGCTTCCGGAACTGTTGCGGAGTACTCTCCCGCTGCCTCTGCTGCAGTCCCCAGTGCATACTGCATCTTTCCGCCTTCCGCTTTTCCAGTGGTCACAAGCTTCTGGCTTTGCCCATTATATGTAAGATTATTAGCTTCAGGCTTCATGGCTACAACAGCCATTTCCTTAGGCGCGTAATTATACGTGATAACTACCTGGGCATCATATGCGAATTCATCATCTACGGTCGGAACTATATCCCATTTCCCTGCTTTGTAGGTGTTGTCCTTTGGCTTTTTTCCTGCATCAGGGATCTGCTCTGCACTTAGTTTGAGCTTATCTCCGTCAAACCCATTAAGCGTAACGATCTTATCATCGCTTGTGCCATCAGTCCAGAAACCGTCGACAACTTTAAAAGTAACTGTTGCGCTTACAGCTGCCCGAACTGTCAGATCACCTTCCTGATAAGTTATGTCATAAAATGCTGTCACATCCCTTTCATCAGCAGTTGTGATCACTGCCGCAGAAGGAATAATCT
>JAEEGL014315255.1_pt1 | contig 11937 bp, 9 predicted proteins | sample 9134231 | NCBI WGS metagenome assembly JAEEGL01 (sample SAMN16246548, study PRJNA631951) | gut metagenome | biome: gut microbiome; feature: rumen; material: fiber-attached | host: Bos | place: Iran: Karaj | collected 2018-10 | reverse complement strand
TTCTTTATCTCGATGCTCTCTATGAAAGCCTGAACGCGGGTCCGCATCTGCCCCGCACCTGCACGTATGTTATATGGTCTGTCTACGGACAGGACCGGATATCCGTAATCCTCTCTCAATGACGTGGTGCCGGAAAGCCTCTCATAAGCCCATGGATCACAGAATTTCACCTGATCGTATATTATGCCGTCCGCATGATACTCTTTTGCGACCTCGTCTACATAAGCTTTTCTGCCGTAAACCTTTTCCATGTTCATCTGCCTCGGGCACTGGCACCCGTAAACATAATGTCTGCAGACCTGTGTTAGTGCATCCTCCTCATCATTCATGACAATGGGTTTTCTGCCCGGCAGTGACCCGAAACAGTATCTGTCAGCGCACACGAATGCACCGCACTCTTCGATGAGTTTTATGTACTCCACATCATCAACCTCGGAACCCACCAGCACAAGTCTGGCACGATATTTCTTTTCATCCGGTTCCCTGGTCTTTATCTCTTCCAGAGTCTCAGTAAGTTTCTCCACGAGCATGTCCTTCGGACATACATAGGTTGCCAGCGTCAGAACCGCAAACTCGTAGCCTGTGATGCGCGGTCTTTCCTCTTTACGGAAGTCGCCGATCCTCTGTATAATTTCACAGACGTTATTGTGAACTTCGACGGATTTTCTGATGGCAGCGTCGGATGTATCGATTCCGTACACCTCACTCAGGGGTGTCAATATGTGGTTTTTGCACTGCAATATCAAAAGCTCCACGCCGTTTTCATCAGCCTTGAAGGGGATCTCCATATGTTCATAGAAAAACTTTTCGTTGCCCTCCATGGCATGAAGAAGTTCCATGTTTTCGGCACAGCGGTTCATCATGGTGCATCCGTCCGGCGCTATAAGACAATCCGCGAAATTAAATCCGCCCTCCACCGCTCTCTCAAGCAGTGCCCGCACTGTCTCACACAGAAAATTAGTCATGTAATATGATGCTATATCCATTGATCCCGTGTCCGGCGCAAACAATCTCACGCCGAAACAATTCCCCAGATTAAAAAGCGGCTCCGGTGTGTTTTCACACATATATGCCGCGCATACACGACCGTCGCTCTTCGCCTGTCTTACAAGGTCGTTGTGAGCGGACCGGATAAGATCTTCGAAATATGCGAGATGCTTTAAGTCTCTCATAACTGCTCTCCTAAATATATCAACCAAAGTGTAATTTCTTAAGTCCCTCGATCTCCCCGCAGATGTCGCTGATAGTACACATATCGCAGTCCTTCGGCAGACCCTTCTGTATCAGGGAGAGTGAGTTTCTAACGGAAACACAAAGCTTTGCTTCGTCTTCCAAAGCAGAGTAATCAAAGTTTTCGGCTGTCACGAATGTAATGCGGACAGCCAAAACTCTTGAATCTTTCTTGTAGTGAGAAATATATGTATTCCCCAGCTTTTCAAATGTGATACCCGAGCCTATGGCTTTTTGCGAGATACGAAGCCTCTCTGCCGAAGACTGCCCCGATGTTCTTATCATGATATCTTTGGGATAAATATGGAATTTCACAAAATCCAAGTCCTGTAAAAGTTTATGTGCGCTGTTGCTGTCCCTGCTGTCATCACGCACCAGAACTTCCACTATGCGGGCATAGTCTGAACTTCCCTTTATATCTTTAATATCCGGGCCAAGTAAACGTATCTCATCAGCGGTCACAAGGTCAGGATCTGATGTCACGCAGGTGAGATTAACTGCATTTTTGTCTGTACTTCCAAGTTCTGCGGCAGTATCACTCCCAAATACCATCGTAAAGCTTTCTTCCTCTTCAAGCACCGCACTGTCATCATACCTGTATGTAACGCAGGGATGTCCCACGATCTTTTCTTCTATCCTGCGTATCATCGCATCAAAAAGTTCCATATCAGTTCTTCATGCCCTTTACTCTTGCGTACTCGGCTGCTCCCAGGGCTCCCATGAGCTGCGGATCTGTCTTTAGTTCTATGACTCTGATCTTTAAGACCTTTTCTATTGCTGCCTTCAATCCGTCGTTTTTTGCGCAGCCGCCGGTTAAAGCGATGCTGTCCACAGCACCGGCTTTCTTTGCCATGACAAAACATCTCTTTGCAACCGCCATCTGTATACCTGCGGCGATCTCCTCCACGGGCTTACCCTCGCCAACTAAGCTTATGACCTCGGATTCCGCAAACACAGTACACTGCGAAGTTATGGGTATAACGTTTTTCGCCGTCAGTGAGAGCTTTGAAAACTCATCCAGCTCCATCTCAAAAGATCTTGCCATGGCTTCGTAAAAACGTCCTGTACCTGCAGCGCACTTATCGTTCATGGCAAAGTTTAAGACCGTGCCGTCGGTATCCACTGCTATACCTTTCACATCCTGTCCGCCGATATCTATGACAGCCTTAACGGATGGGTCCGTCACATGTACACCCATGGCATGACATGAGATCTCAGATATATTCTCATCCGCAAAAGGTACCTTGTTACGGCCGTAACCTGTACCGATGAGATACGAAAGATCCGACGAGTCTTTCAGTCCCGCATCCGACAGGACCTTTTCCATGGCCATCTTAGCCGATTCCTCCGAGCGTATCTTGCTGCGGATGGTAGTGTTTGACACGATCTTACCCGTCTCATCCAGTATGACCGCTTTTGTGTATGTGGAGCCCACATCACAGCCTCCAAAATATTTCATTCCATCTTTCCTTCCTGAATCATTTTTGTTCACAATAAAATCGTTTTGCTTCCTCAAAGTCCCATCGCATCCAGCGCCTGCAGTGCGCCTGCGTACACCGGTGCGTTCTCATCCAGTTCAAATACCGTGCGTCCCAGCATATCATTTTTTGCATGTGCATTATCCATTGTGATAGCAGCCACTATATCCATTCCGTCTATCTTACCAAGACCGCGTGAAGCTTCTTCCGAGCTGTCCGCGCTTCCCCCGTCAGCCATCAGTTTCAGTGTTTCCATGTCATCCAGGCGATTTACGATGACTCCCAGTTTCTCGTAGCTCACCAGTTCACCTGCAACTTTTCTTATAGTCTTTATAACCTCTATGCCTTTCTTGCTCATGTCGGTCACCAGGAAAAGATGGGTCACCTTGTCCATGACTCTGCGGTTTACCTGCTCGATACCAGCCTCTCCGTCTATCACCACATAGTCGTATTCACTGCTGACCATGGCGATGACTTCCTTGAGGTAGGAATTAATGGAGCAGTAACAGCCCGCTCCCTCCGGACGCCCTATTGCAAGAAAAGAAAAATCATCCTTTTCCACCATGGCATCGAATATCCTGTATCTCGCCTCACTGAGAAGCTCGATGGCTTCACGTCCTTCACCGCCCTCTGCGCGTTCGATAACATCCGTGCGGATATTATCCAAAGTTTCATTTACAGTAACTCCAAGTGCCGTAGCAAGACCCACTGCGGGATCCGCATCGATCGCCAGTATCTTCGCACCTTTGTGCTTTTCTGCCAATGCGCGCACAAAGGCCGCACAGACTGTTGTCTTTCCCACGCCGCCCTTGCCGGTCAGCGCCAGAATTTTAGTTTCTTTACTCATTTTTCTTCTCCGTTTTTTGTCACACAAGAAAACGCCGCAGGGCTTTCCCTGCGGCAAGTAGTATCTTAAAGTATAGATCTTTATTACAGCTTGAAGAAATCGATCGCTGCGCTCATGCCGTCGTTGATATTGCGCATCTCTGCGGTAGACGACTGGGTATCCGTACAAGCATCCGTAACGGTCTGGCACGAAGCTGCAACCTCCTCTGCGGAAGCTCCGAGCTCCTCGGAGATCGCTCCGAGATCTGTGGTTGTATTGGAAAGATCTACTCTCAATACATTGAGTTTTTCTGTCATGTCACGGATAGCTTCTATCTCAACAACCGAAGCCTCAACCGACTGTGAAAGTACGGTGAACTTATCCTGAGCCTTCTCGATATCAGCCTGCTCTTTGTTAATAACATCAAACACACCGTTGCTGATCTCAACAGTATCATTGGAGAGTTTAATAACGTTCTCGATGATAGCCTTGATCTCTTTTGCCGACTCTGCGGAAGAATCAGCCAGTGTCCTGATCTCGTCAGCAACAACCGCAAATCCTCTTCCGGCTTCGCCTGCACGAGCTGCCTCGATTGAAGCGTTCAGTGAAAGCAGGTTTGTCTGCTCTGCAATGGATTCTATTGCCTGAACAGCGGAACCGATGTTTCCGATAGCGCTGTTTGTCTCTGCGATCTTAGCCGAGATGTTCTGCATAGCCTTAACCGACTCATCAGCTCCGGTGTATACAGACTTCATGCAATCTGTAGCCTCGTTGTTGGCTTTTTTGATGGTATCAGATGCATCGGAAAGATTCTTAACATTATCATTAAGCATGTCAATGTCGTTGCCGAGATCAACGGCTTTCTCTGCCATAATCTGTGCATCCTCTGCAACTGTCTGCGAGGTTGAAGCAACCTCATTGATAGCAATGTTGATCTGTGATACGGACTCTACATTGTGACCGGTCATACCGTCAACATTGATGATAACATTGTTCAATACATTTGCGGAATCCTTAACAGACCGCATTGATGTTGAAAGTGCACTCTTAAGATCCTCAAATGCTTTGATAAGACCAACCGTCTCATTGATATGCGACTGTGCATCGCAGGTAGTGGTAACATCACCTGTGCTGAGCTGCTCAAGAGAAGCAGCGATCTTTTTGAGAGGAATCGCAATAAGTCTCTCTATCAAAGCTGCAAGGAACATAAATACCAGAATACAGATAACTGTTACAACAACAGCTATGTTCTTGGTTCCGTTTATACCTGCGTGAACCTCAGCCTTATCAGCTGTGAGAACAGCAATGTAAGCATCATCTTTTCCTACATAGTAAGCAGCATATTTATCTTTGCCCTTGTATTTGTAGGTAATGCAGTTCGGTTCCGGATGCTTGCCCTCTGCAAGTTCTGCAACAAGACCCTTAACCGCTGCGTTTTCTACCGGATTGCCGATCTTCGACTCGTCCGGATGGTAAAGCATGGTACCGACTTTGTCTACATAGTATATATATGCGCTGGGATAGCCCATGGATGAAACATCGGAGATGGATGCTGCCTCGTTGTTGATCAGAGTTGCGCCACCTACATATCCTATAGGTGTGCTGCCGTCCATAACCGGGTAATACATACTCATAACCAGCTGTCCGGTGGAAGGGGACTCCATTATACCGGCATTGTAAACACCGTCTGCTCCCAGGATATCACTTCTTAACTGCTCTCTGCTGTCGCCCTCTCTTAAGACCTTGCCTATAACCGCACCAACGGGATGTGTCATAACCTTTGTATCCCAATCCGCAAGGTACAGGCCCTCCCAGCCATCCAGACCCGCAAAATAATCCAGTGTATACTGCTGGGCTTTTGCCATAAGCTCCTCATCTTCCGGATTCAACAACGCTTCCTTTACGATAGGTGCCGTAGAAAAAGCCCTCAATATCTTTTCGTTGGTGATGGTAGCTGCATCAAACGCATTTCCCGTACCCTCAATAACCTGCAAAAGAGCTTTGTTGGTCCATAATCCCATCGCCTTCGAACTCTGGGTCACGATGACGGTACTCAGTAACACAGATGCCACAACAAGCGGCACCACCGCGTACAGTATCAAAGTCATACGCATGTCAAGTTTCGAGTGTTTTTTCTTTTTTGTGTCAGCCATATCATATTCCTCCAATACAAAAACGTATTATGGAAAACGGTGATCAACCGCTCCATAACCCCAAGTACTATTATACTTTCACGCAGTACTCATTGTCAACCAAAAAAGAGGCAGACGTTATCAATTCTGCCCCTTAGTATCAACTCCGAAACAAGTTAAAACATAATGTCAAAACATAATGTTAAAGATAACTCAACAGTTCGTCCCTGAAACCATCATAGCGAGCATCCATGATACCGAAATCCATTTCTTTATATGACCATACGCAGCGCGAAATTTCATGTTTTCTGAAAACCGCGTTTATGGTCTTAAACCATTTCAACGCCTCTTCGGGCGATGTCTTGTCGATCACTCCGTATTCTCCGCAGTAGAGGATCGTATTGTTCTCTTCAGCCTTTTTAATGGCTTCGTCAAAGAGTCCTTCAAAATATGCTTCATCCACTCCGCTCTCTTCGAAGGTCATGTCCTTGTCTATCTCCGGATCATCCACCCAGTAAGCATGCTGATGAGTAAAGAGCAGCGGATCGTAGCAGTGGAAGTTGTAAACAATCCTGTCATCATAAGGCGGGTCAAGATCTTTCACCGCCGTCACGCTGTTGTTGTAGTAGCTTCCCACCAGTATCACAACATCCGGCGACACCGTCCTGATCCTCTTTATGCATTCCTTTGCAATGCGGTTCCAGACGGGTCCGTACTCTTTGTCCGTAACCTCGTTTAAGAGCTCAAAAGCAACGTGCTCCGGGTTGTTTCCGTATCTTTTTGCAAACTCCAGCCACAGTCTGTAAAAACGCTCCTGAAGCGATTCATCCTCAAAGAATCCGCTCTCGTGCACTCCCGGATCAAACATATACCCGGCTGTCCTGTGAAGATCCAGCAGTATGTTCATACCGTATTTTTTTGCCATATCCACCGCAAAAGAAACACGCTCGAAACCGCTCTCAACGTAACCGCCCTTGTCGTCCTCCAATATGTTGTAATCGATCGGCACTCTCACATGGTCAAAACCCATATCGGCGATCTTTTTGAAATCGTCCTCCACTATAAAGTTTTGCAGCCTGTCATTGCTGTAATCGCACTGCGAAAGCCAGCCGCCTAAGTTTACTCCCTTTGAAAACCCCTTCCAATCCTTCATACTATTCTCCTTTCTATGGATCAATACCTCTTTTTTTCGTACTTTGCCTTGGTCTTCATGGCAGACAAAAGCGACGAAAAAAGCTCCGCATCCGTCCCCGATTCCGGGATTGCGATATCTTCGCAGACAGCGATATCATATATTACGCGGCCTGTTATGTCTGTTTGTTTTCTCAAAAGATAATCTATCTTATCATTTATGTCGCTGTACTCGAAATACCCCGTCAGTATCGGATTTACTTCTTCCATAAAAGCCTCCCGTCAATCCTCTCTCTTTGCCTCATACTCCAACACAGCGTCCATTGCGCCGCTGCCTTCCGGCGGAACATCACCGACTTCAAGTGTCTTTCCGTCGGGGTTAAGGAAAACAAATCTTGCAGGCATTTTTTTTGAGCCCTTGGTTATAGCGTAATAGCCGCCGCGCTCCTTTTGTTTGTCCCATGTCATCAAAAGTCGTATGATGGCGCCTTCCGGTGCTCCCTTGTCCGGAAGATTGACGCTGATAAGATCGAGATCCTGAGAAATACCGAGGTTCATGTACAGGATGTCCTTTTGCGCTATGGGGCAGGTAAGCTTTGACGGTCTGTACTGATCGGTATAACTCTTGTAGATGTACTCCTCTGTGAAATCATCAAAGAACTTTTTACCTATCGTGTACAAGCCCGAGGGCCACAGCGAAAACTCCACGTTATTTCTGGCGAGCTTGTGATACTGCTCCGGTGTAACGGTCTGCGGTGCCCTGTTAATCCTCATGACAAAGTTCTGAGTAAAAGGATTGATGACAACACCCGTCACCTTGTGCTCCGGTACGGTTGAATACTGCATTACGTTATCGAAAGGCATCTGGATTATGCCGTTTCTGCGGATCGAATTCGGGATCTGACTCTGATCTGTATATATTCCCATGAACTGCTCATGTGTCTTATCGTCCTGTATAAGTACCGGCACCGGGTTGGCATTCTCCGGCACCTGCACCTTCTCGTTATTTTCAAGCTTTTCAGCCATTTCCTTCAGGACTTCTTCGTTTTTGAAGTTGACCGGAATAAAAAATCTTGTCTCTCTGATATCCTTCATCAGCTCATCCGGTGTCTTCTGTACCTCATTGTTTTTCATCTTGATGAGAAGTTCCTCGATCTGTCTCGGTTCCATTTTTATCTCCTTTTTTATTGTTTTTCACTCTTGCTACTTTTTGATCTTTATGGTGCAAACCGCCTTTACACCGCTGCCGTCCGTGGCTTCGGCCGTGATCTTTACGGTATGTCCTATGCCTTTCTTTTGGATCTTAACCTTGCCGTTTTTGTCAACGGTAGCATATTTTTTGTTTGAAGTTTTCCACTTTACGGTCTTTGTGGTGGCATCTTTCGGAGACACCGTTGCCGTAAGTTTTATGCTCTTCTTTTTTGAATATCGTATGTTTATCTTCTTTTTTAAGACGATCTTCGTAACAGATACTTCCTGCGGGATCTCTCCGATGCCGGACATATCCACGACACCGCCGGAGAAGCAGCATGAAGATACCGTCTTTACCCTGCGCACGCAGTTCGACAGGAAGAATTCCCTGACCTCTAAGATGTCGGCCTTCGGATTCTGTGCCACCAAAAGCGCAACTGCTGCTGCTGCAAGAGGTGTGGCCATGGATGTTCCGCTCATCATATACATCTTTGTCATCTCTGTGTCTTCAAGATCTGCAACCGATACCGCCACATCATCCAAAAACATGGTGCCGCTGCCGTAATCCATGGACAGACCGATGAGCCTGAAATAAACGCGGCTTCCCACGGTGTAAAACCTGGTCTCAGCCGAAGTACTCTTCATGTTGATGGTCTCCCAGTCAACCGTGCCCTGATCGTCATATCCCACAAGACAGCTCACAATGTAAGTTGCATCCTGATCGAGATCGAGGTCTGTGACATCTATAAATACCGAACCGCCCTCCTCGAACAGGGACCCTGTGTAACCAAGGGTATCGGCATTGTTGTAGTTGGGATAACTTGATCTCGTAACATCAAGCCTTATGCATCCCGTCTCCGAACTGTCGCAGAATCCCGTGTCATAAAGTCTTGTGGCCGTTGTCTGATAGTAGCTCGGAACTCCTATCTCGGAAGCAACATACAGCGTATCCGATCCTGTAGGGAAAATGTTTTTCTTGCTGTTGTCAAACTTGTTGTAATACAGCGTGTCCCTCGCCCTGTCGTCATCCGACATGAACTGCGGCAAGAACAGACTTTCATTGAAATCGGACAGAATATTGCTGCCAGGCGCGAAAACATCCACATAACTTGCGCCGTAATTTGAAAAACCGCTTCTTTCGTCCTGCTCATTTACGGATCCGACCGTGATGATATAAGGACTGTTAAGGCAATATGGCATGGAGTGCTGTGTCGTAAAGCTGCTTCCCACATCCACTCCGTCGTTTCCTGCCGCGAAAACCGTCAGTATTCCGGCTTTTCCCAAAACATCCACCGCAGTTGCAATGGCTCCGCCGCTGTCAACACCGCCGCCTAACGAGCAGTTCACCGCGCAGATGTTTACGCCCAGCTCTTTTGCGGTTTTCACGTATTCAAGAGCTTTAACTATAGCCGAAGCTTCGATGTCCGTACCGCTGCCCTGTGTGATCTTAAGGCTCATGATACGTGCATCCGTTACGCCCTTTATACCGTAGGAATCATCTGCCGCGGCTATCAGTCCGGCAACATGCGTACCATGACCGATGTTATCCATCGGACTGTTATCATTGTCTCCCGTATCGTAACCGCAAACTCCTTCAAGACTTTCCGGGAAAGGATTGATCCAAAGTTTATCTTTAAGATCGGGATGAGTTGCATCTATGCCCGTATCAATAACCGCGATAACAGGCGTCTCGATACTCGTCGGCGTATATCCGGAGAGATTGATGCCCCAGGAGTCTGTCTCCACCTCATCCGTGGTACCGTTAAGATACCACTGGTAATCCGTTGCCTGACCCTCGACAGTCGAATAGGAATTTGCCTGCACACCCTCGACATAGCTTATGTTCGAGATCTTCTTTATCAGAGTTTCGGTGTCGTAAACCTCAGATGATAATTTTGCCACATAAAAGTGCTGCCCGCCATCCGACTCTCCGAAATCACTGACGCTTTCAACGGTTATGAACGGGTTTAACGTATATATACCCTCTTTTGCCAGAGCAACACCGGATCCCGCATGGAAAGATACCAGTATCTCTCCCTTCACATAATCGCACGACTCCATATCGGAAATCGCCGCCTCCGATATTTCGGATGCCCTGGATATGTTGGCATCTGCTGCGGATACATCGCCCGCTGTGCCAACCGTGGCAAACACAAATGCAAGTATAAAAGATAATGCCTTATTTTTCATGTCAACCTCCGTTCTCCAGCAATAATCTGCAGAGATGAATCTCCTCCACCGTGGAGAGGCTGTTTTCGAATCTTATCCTGCCTGTACGATCCGGCTCGTTACGGAGCAGCCCTTTTTCATCCAGGAGGCGCTTCATCTGCCTTGCAGCTCCGCCTCCGCCGTCAAATATAGCCACATCTTCACCCATGACCTTGCTGATGGTCTTTTTAACAAAAGGAAAATGTGTGCATCCCAAAACAACGCAGTCTATATCTTTTTTGATATAATCATGAAGAAGGCCTTCGATAACCTGCTCCACTTCCGGTCCTTCGGTTATGCCCTGTTCCACCAGTTCAACTATACCAGGGCATCCCAGGGTTATCACCGTTCCGAGATCTCCGTATTTTTGCAGGAGATGCTTTAATTTTTCCTGTCTTACCGTTGCCTGGGTGGCCATCACCAAAACCTTAGGGTGATCTTTTGACAGGACCGCAGGCTTAACAGCCGGTTCCAGCCCCACCAGAGGCAGTTCCGGAAACATTCCACGCATCAGGCGCACCGCGGCACTTGTCGCCGTATTGCACGCAACGCATATCCCTTTCGCGCCCTGTGATAACAGATGCTCTACATTTTTAATGGTCAGTTCCCGTATCTCTTCCTCGGTTTTGGCACCGTAGGGCGCGTTTGCGGAATCACCGAAATATATGAAATCCTCATTCGGCATCAGTTTCACAAGTTCGCTTAAAACACTGATACCTCCCACTCCGGAATCGAACACTCCTATGGGACCTGTTATGTCGTATTTTTCCATATTCTGATCTTTCGTCTCGGATATATCAGTTGTTTTCTTCATTGGCGGGATCTGCGACTGTCTCAGTATCTGTCGCGTTTTCGCCGCCTGATACCGCACTGTCTGTATCCCCGGTGTTTTCGGTATCGCCGGTACCTGTGTTTTCGCCGGTATCACCCGTACCGTCACCGGTTGCGGAGGGATCCGTGTTATCGGTATTTTCCGTGTTGCCCGTATCCCCGGTTTCATCGCCGTCATTACCGGAAGCATCCTCTGCCGGCGGATCATACGAGGGATCGTAGGTCACAGGGAACTCGGTGGTATAACAAACATCCATGTCTATGGCGATATATTTTCCTTTGGTATCCAGTATTCCGTCCACGGAACCGTTCGAAGCGTACTGCCACATGACGACATTGCCTTTTCCCGTATATCCGTGTCCGTAGCTTTGAGTCCTGTATCTGGCGATCCAGATGTTCACATCCGAAAGCTTACTGTTATCCACATAATTGTTCAGCCAGTTTAAGTTTGCGTATAACACAAAACTGTATCCTGCTGCCTCTATCCTGTTTTTGAAAGCCAGGATCATATCGGTCCTGTCCGCATTGGAAAGACCTTTCAGCTGGCTTTGATCCTCCAGATCCATGGCTATCGGATAATCGAGCTGTCTGCCATCCAATATCTCTATTATATTATCGGCTTCTTTGCGCGCTGCCGTAACGGATTTTGCCATACTGTAACAGTATACGCCGCGCTTTAAGCCCGCTGCGGTGGCGCCGTCATAATATTTTTCAAAGCGGGTGTCTTTTGTCAGATGATACGAAATACGCATGACCACAAAAGAAACACCGCCTGTCTTTATCTTTTCGAAATCAACGTCATCGCCCTGCCACTTCGATATGTCTATGCCGTTTATGGCACAATCCGTCACCGTGATCATGGCGGTTGCCCTCTCACCGTCTATCTCGGCGAGGACCTTGGTGGAGCCGG
>JAEEGL013620922.1_pt1 | contig 11937 bp, 9 predicted proteins | sample 9134231 | NCBI WGS metagenome assembly JAEEGL01 (sample SAMN16246548, study PRJNA631951) | gut metagenome | biome: gut microbiome; feature: rumen; material: fiber-attached | host: Bos | place: Iran: Karaj | collected 2018-10 | reverse complement strand
CTGGATGGTCATGTCCTCGGGTGCATCCAGGGTAAATTCCAGTCCCAGGTTCTCCAGGGTTTGCGTGATGTTCATTCCCACGTCGAAACTGACGCTGCGCGGGTGATCGTTTTCGGTAATCGTTGTGCGCATCCGCTCGGTAGCCGACAGGTGAAGCGTGGGATTCATCAAGGGGCCACGGAACTCCACATAACTGCCGCCCTTGATGGTGAACTCCTTGAGAGGAATGACCATCATGGTGTATTTGAGGGTGCCGCGGTTGATGGTATAGCGTCCGTTGAGCTGCAGGTCCTTGTCAGGTGAATAGGTCATAGACAGCTCGCCGCCGCCCTCCAGATCCACATAGCTGGAACCGTCGGCGCTGATGAGGCAATGCACCTGTGCAGAGCTGGCGATGTTGACATTCATTACCATGTTGATATTCTGCGGGCTGGCCGTTTCGGTCTCCAGCACACGCAGCGAGTCCTCGAAGTCCACGAACTCCACCAGTTCTGACAGCTGGTCCTCGGCCGAGAGGGGTGAATCGCTGAGGACGTAGGTCACATCGGTCTCGGGCAGCACGTTCAACCGTCCGAACACACGCAGGTTATCCAGCGTGCCGCGCAGCATGGCATTGAAATCCACGAAGACCTTGCCATAGGCCTGTGCCTTAGCGGTCTTCTTGGCGTTGATGAGCTCGAAGTTGGTAGCGGCCATGGTGGCATCCACGGTGATGCGGTCCAGGTTGGCAAAATTGATACTTCCGTCCAGCACAAAGGGATTCCGCCCCATGGAGAAGACTTCGATGCGGTCCAGCTGCAAGTCACTGGCAGCCACGCGGATGGTGTCATCCTGGAAACGCAGTTTGAGACTGTAGGGGTCCGAGAGCAGCCGCAGGCCGCTGGTGGCAACCATGCCGTCCACCACAGGTTTGGCGGTGCTGCCGCCCACATGAATCTCTCCGATGGCCACACCCTCCAGATGGGCCAGGCCGTCGGGGATAAAGCCATCGGCCATCGAGAAGGGCAGACGCTCTAACTGCGCATCAATATCAAGCAGTCCCTGTTCGCCCTTGGGTGTGTAGGTGCCGGAGAATGTGGCCACCGGCATCCCCGTCTGCAGGAGGCTGCCGTCGATGAAGTGGCTGCCGTCGGTATTGGGCAGATAGACGGCCTGCAGACCCATCTGCCCCAGGGGAGCACCCTCGTAGGTCATATCCTGAACCGTCATATCGGTGGAGACAGACAAGTGCTCCGTGGTCTGGATGAGGTGGGCATCGCCGTCGAGGAAGCCGGTGAGGTGCGGCGCGTAGGGCAGCACGCTCATCAGTTCGCCGAGATTCAGGCGATTGACGGAAACAGAGAGGTCCTGCAGCGCCTCGGCATTGGGCGTAGAATAGAGCTTCAGGCCCGTGCCGTCATCGGCCTGCAGGTTGACATCGGCCTCGAGGCGTCCCTCACGGCCCAGCATCACGTAGTTGTCTGGGTTCAGCCGGAAGGTGCGGTAGGCGATGACAGGTGTGAGGGGATCGACATGCACGCGGAAGCCTTCTTCTTCAATCGTAGCTACTGCGCCCACGTCAACGCCCTTGCGCCCGCGCTCGTCATAAAATACAAGGTTCGCACCCGCGCCCGAGGGAAGGACGTAGGCATTCATGAGCGCCTCAAAGGTGATCTGCGGGTTGCGGCGGCCATTGCGCACGCGCGCATCCATCTTCACGCCCGTGGAATCCTGATAGACGTGCATGCCTATCGTGTCCAACAGCACGGCACCCGTGTTCAGACTAAAGATGTGCCCGCCGCCGTTGATACCCACGAGCGGGTCGAGATTGAGATCCAAATGGGCGGTTTCATAATCATAGCCCAGCATCTTCAGCGAATTATACACCGGATTCTTCTGTCCGGCACGCACATGAAGGTCTATCTGCGGCAACCGCTGGCGCAGCGCATCGTGGTCCAGGCGGCGGTCGGCGAGCTGGCGGCTGAGTTCATCGGTGAAATGCTGCAGCTGTCCCAGCAGTTTGTCATAGCCCGTATGGCCATTGGCTGTCAGCAGCAGGTCGCCGCTCTGCAGGTAGGCGTGCGTGGTGTCGGGGCGCAGGACGGCCGTCAGCTCCACGTCGTCCATGCGGAAAGTGGTGTCGGCCTGCACAATGACGATATCCGAGACGAACCCCGTGAGCTGGTGGCGGTTACGCAGGTTGGTGGAGCCGTCGAGATGCAGGCACATGGCAGTCTTCAACGGTGTCTGCGCCACGCCCAGGGCGTGCAAGTCGGCACGTCGCAGATCCAGGCCAAAGGTGAGCTGGGTCTTCTGCGCCAGAAGGGCATCCACATCTGCCGAAGCGGCAATCAAATCGTTGTCACTCTGCAGATGCAGCTTGCCGCGTCCACCGGCTACCTGGGCGGTAGCGTGCAGGCCGCCGAGATCAAGGTATTTACCATTTAAGGATTTACTATTTAAGGATTTACTATTTAAGGATTTACCCTCTGATTGACTATTTGATATACTATCTGTCGATGTACTGTCTAATGGCGCACTATTGAATGACAGATCCTTTAATGATTTACCATTGATAATCTGGAGCTGGCTCACGTCCACCGCCGCGTTGATGCGGGTCGCACGGTCCAGTATATCGGTGCCAGTGCCCTGAGCCTTGGCCGTGAGGCTCACCTGCCCGATGCTGTCACGGGGCAGGAAATGCAGGACATTGAGACGGCTGACCTTGACGGTGGCGTCATAGGCGAGCGCCTCCTGAGTGTCCACCGTGCCCTTCACGGCCACCAGGCCGGCGCCCTCGTGCAGCAAGGCATCCAAGCCATACTGGCTGCCGTCAACTGTAACTGTGCCGTCCATCGACATCGGCGGCAGGCGCACACCGTCCAAAGCCCCGTCGGCCAACGGCTTGATCCAGTCTATGTTCTGGGTTAAAAGGTTGAAAGAGAGATAAGCTTCATCCCTGTCCCCTCTCCAATAAGAGAGGGGAATATTTACTTTTGTCTGCTGTATTCCCTTCAACACTGATGGGTATATACTGCCCTCTCCATTCGGAGAGGGGTCGGGGGTGAGGCTGAGATACACAGACCCAGGCAAGGAAGCCTCGGCACGCGTGAGCGACAAACTGTCGATGTTACCGCAGACCGACAGACGCACCTGCAGCGGCAGGTCGGGGAAGGCCGGCGCAAAGGCTTCGGGCAGGAATGCCCCGGCCGCGGAAAGGATGTCGGACCGGCTGAAGTCGGTGGCCACACTGGCCACCAGTGCCCCACCCTGCCCCGCTTCAAGGGCACTCAGGTCTAACTCCGCATTGGCTGTCACACGGGAGGAGGGCGTGGACAGCCGCATAGAGGGCAGCGAGACGTGTCCCAACAGCCCGTCAAACCCGATGCTGTCGGCAGACAATGCAACACTGTCCAGACGAGCCACTAAGAAGTGGGGGCCTATCGCCGACGTGTCGGCAGCCGACATTTCCTTCTGCCCCGGCAGCTGTGCCAGCAAGCTGTCTGCGGCAACCTGCAACGAGGCCACGGAGTAGCGTTGGGCACTCAAGTCAAGATCGGCCTGTGTGAGCCGGACTTGCTGCAGACCGGCAGCAATGCGCAGGGAATCGCCCGGCGTAGCAAACTGCAACCGCGAACGGTTCAGGGTAACCTGCTGCACAGCAATGGTCCACGGCAGCGGCTCACTCTGAGTGGTGTCCTCGGCAAGGGTCGTGTCACGCAACCCGATGAAGAGGTCAAGCGCCTCACCTGAGACATCGGTCACGCAGACGTGATGATGCTGCAGGTCCACATCGTCCGTCAGCAGCAGACGCTGCAGGCGGCCTCGCAGGACCATGCTGGGAATCAAATCCTTGGTATGGACGCGTGCTTCCTGCAGCTCCACAGCATCAACGCCCACGCACTGACCGAAGATGGTGGTGAGGTCCAGATCAACCAGCAGATGATGCGCTGCCAGCAGCGTATCACCCACGCTGTCCGTGGCCACAAACCCCTGCAGGTCCACGTCCAACAGCGGACGCAGACGGAAATGACGGATCTGCACTTGCAGACCCGTCTGTTCCGATGCCATGTCGGCCGCACGCTGCACGGCCCACCGCTGAACGGGGGGCAGGTAGAGCGCAGCCATCAGCACCAGCACCAAGATGACAGGGGTCAGCAAGAAGACTGCTGTCCAACGGAGTATGCGTCTGCTAACTGAAGCTGCCATTAATATCTGTTATTCACTTTCGCAAGTAATATCTAAACCACAGATTACACGGATTACACGGATTTAAATTTCTATTACTTATTTCACGGATTATCAGCTGTACGCTACCGCAGGTGCCGAAAGACTCTTTACGAACACAAATCGCACGAATCCGACGAATAGCGTGTTATTCGAGATTTTCTAGTGTTCGTAAGTGTCCGCGCCGTGTCTCTCGAAAGCAACACAGCCTTTCGCGTCAATTTGTGAAATTCGTTAATGATTCTCATACAAGAGGAAAAGAATCCGTTTAATCTGTGTAATCTGTGGTGTTCTTATTCTGTTATCGGAAATCGGCCCAGTCATCGGTGCGGAAGGGACCCACAGGCAGACCGGACACGGTAACAAGGTTGCACGTGGGATTGTCGGCCCAGGCGTAGCGCACAGCCACGGGGCAGGGCACCTCGGGGCACTCTACGACGACACGCTGCATGAAACGCTCACCCTCGGTATGCGCCTTGGCCACGTGCCACACGTGGTCGGCACCGGCAATGCTGAAGCCTTTGATGTCGGCGTTCTGTGCCAGCGCATCGCTGCCGGCCACCGGGCGGAAGCTGAGGACAGCGCGGCCGTCCTGCACACGCATCTGGTAGAAATCGGGGGCGGCACAAGCCTCTTCGCGCCCGTAGGTGCGGTTCAGCGCCAGCAGCGCCAGGCGGCGGCCCACCTCCTGCTTGTTCTTCGGATGGATGTCATTGGCCATACCTATATCTATATTGACCATCATGCCCACGCCGTCCAACTGCTGGGCCTTGCGCTGCACCTCGCGGATGGCGGCCCACTCCGACTGCGGCTGCAGGTCTCTCTGCTGCAGGTAGTTGGCAATCTGCACGAAGTAGAACGGCAGCGCCTTGCTGTCCTGCTGGGGCATGAAACGGCGACGTTCGTTTTGCTGGGGAGCGGGTTTGGGATAGGCTGCCACCTCAGCGGTCTTGTTGAAGCGGGACTGCCAATCCAGGATCATGCGCTGGAAGAGGCTCTCATACTGCACGGCACGGCCTACGTTGGAACAGCCCTGGTACCAGAGGAAACCGCGGATGGGCATGTCCAGGAAAGGAGCCACCATCGCATTATACAGGTTGCAGGGGTACCAAGAGTCGTTGGGTTGCTTGGGCTCCACACGCCCGGCCTGACTATTGACCTCGGCAGCGGTCATGCCCTGCTGCCAGCTCCAGGCGCCACCGATGGGAATAGTAGCGTTGCCGGACTTCAGGCAGAAGCCGTTGGCATCGCCGCCGAAGCCGCCATTGCCGCCGCTGTCGTAAACGCGCACGGTAAGGACATTGCGCCCCGCCTTGACCAGACGGCCAGGAACAGTATATGCGCGGGGACGGTTCCAGCCCGTCGTGGCGCCCACCTGCGTACCGTTCCAATAGGTGTAGTCTTCATCATCAATGGGTCCGAGCTCCAGCTTCAAGTCCTTGCCGGCCAGCGCATTGGGAATGTCTATCGTGCGGCGGAACCACACGACACCGTCGAAGTTCTTCAGCTCATCGGTCTGGCTCCACTGCATGGGCTGCGCCATCTTCTTCCAGTCGCTGTCGTCGTAATCGGACTTTGCCCACACGGACTCTGCCGGGTTGCCATCCACCAGGCCGCGGTCGCCGCCGAAGATGTACTTCTGCCATTCGGCACGCTCGGCCTGATAGAGCTGGTTGATCTTGTCCTCGTCAAAGCCCGTCTCCAGCAGGCGCTTGGCGTGCTGCTCAAAGCCCGTGACATCTTTCAGGCCTTCCAGGCTGATCCAGCTCTCGGCCGGCGTGCCGCCCCAGGAGCTGTTGACCACGCCCACGGCAATGCCCAGCGTCTTGGACACCTCACGGGCAAAGAAATAGGCAGCGGCAGAGAACTCTTCCACCACCTTGGGCGAACTGACGGCCCAGCCGTGGGTGTGACCCAGCGGCACGCGTGTCTGCGGCGTGTGCGCCACCGTCTTTTCCACTTGGAACAGCCGCACCAGCGGGTGCTGAGCGTCGGCCACTTCCATCTGCCAGTTATTGACCTGACCCCAACCCTTGACGGGCATTTCCATATTAGACTGTCCGCTGCAGAACCATACCTCACCGGACATCACGTCCTCCAGAACAGTCTGCTTACCGTCATCGAACGTCAGCGTGTAGGGACCTCCAGCGGCGGGCACCTGCAGGTCAAAGGCAAAGGCACCCGTCTGCTTGTCGGCCTTCAGCGTTTGCGTCTTGCCGTCCCACGATGTGGTGATCTTGACGGTGGCACCGCGCTTGGCGGTAGCTGTCAGGTGCAGGGTGCTGCGCTGCTGCAGCACCATGTGGCTGCTCATCCAGCCGGGCAGCTGCACCTCTGCTTGTGCGGCCATGGCCACCAGGGCCAATGCCAGCGAGAGAACTTGTTTTTTCATGTTTTCTTATTCCTGATTGTTGTCTCAATTTGGCGGCGAAGTTAGCAAAAAAGAACGCTCATGCCAAACAAATTTGAAAAAAGATGCGATTTATTCGGGATTTATACCTACCTTTGCCCGCAAATCAGGCCATGCAGAGGCCTCAACCTCCTTCATAACGTGTTAGGACAACTCTATTCAAATATAACATCGGCCGCTGCTGAACATCAGACGGCGGCCAGCTCCGTGGGCTTTAGTTTCGAAGTCCTCCCACCCCTCAAGGGTACGGGCACCGCTACCCTCTTCCAGACGATTGACACGCTGGCACCGTTCCATCCTCAGCACATCAACATCACCACCCACCGCGCAGAATATGTCTATCGCGAGGTACAAGGCGGACTGGTGGAGCGCAGCCGTGTGCGACGCCGCCCGGGAACCATTGCCATTGCGGCGGCCATCCAGCAGCGCTGGGGCATACCCGTCATACCGCACATCGTCTGTTCCGGCTCCACGAAACAGGACATCGAATACGCGCTACTGGACCTGCAGTTCCTGGGCATCAGCGACATATTCATCCTGCGCGGCGACAAGGCCAGGGAAGAAAGCATGTACCAGCCCACACCGGGAGGCTACACCCACGCGCTGGAACTCATTGACCAGGTGAACCGTTTCAACGACGGGTTCTTTGCCGACGGCACAGCCATGAAAATGAAGGGCGTACCCTTTGAGTTCGGAGTGGCGTGTTATCCCGAGAAACACGAGGAAGCACCGAACCTGGAGAGCGACATCCTTATATTATTGGAGAAGCAGCGCCGTGGGGCCAAGGTGGCCATCACGCAGTTGTTCTATGACAACCAGAAATTCTTTGACTTCGTGCGCAGAGCACGGGAGGCGGGGGTCACCATCCCCATCATTCCCGGCCTCAAGCCGCTGGCCAAACTCAGTCAGCTCGCCACCGTTCCCAAGACGTTCCGCTGTGACCTGCCCTTTGCCCTGAGCGAAGAGCTGCGACGCTGCCAGACGGATGAGGAGGTGAAGCAAATCGGCATAGAATGGGGCATCAGCCAATGCCGCGACCTCATCGCACACGGAGTCACTCACCTACACTTCTACACCCTGAGCGCCGTGGACAGCATCCGCCAGATAGCGGAAGCCATCTATTAGGCAAACTCCACCCTCTTCTTTCGCAAAGGTTATTGAACAACAGACTACTCGCGCGGCTTGAACAGTCGCGCGTATTTTTTTGTGTTGCATAGGCGATGGGTGGCGTTGGTGCAGACGCAAAGGGCTGAAGTGATACGATCGTGAACGCGCAGCAGCAGCGGCAGTGGCAGTAGAGACCACTATGTTTGCTTGACGGCCCAAGGGCCGTCAAGCAACGCCACTATTCCTTTTTGATGACAGGAGCGGAGGATTTGCTTGACGGCCCTTGGGCCGTCAAGGAAACATGTTAGGGGAAAGAAGCAGAAGGCATAGGATTGTTTGAAGAAAAGTATAGGACTGTTTGCAGCAAGGTATAGGATCGTTTGCAGCAAGGTATAAGATCATTTGCTGAAGGTATAGTGCAAGAAGGCAAAGGAAATAAACAAAAACCTACATAAATTCCCTTATCTACATAAAAACTGCCATAGGGTTAACTCACAGACTACAAACCTATTATCCGCCAACTATGGCAGATTTGCAGTTTTTTCGTCATTTTAAAACCCTTGGAATGAGAGAAGAGACTACACGTCAATGGCATGGTGCCTTCGGTCGTCATAATGGAAGTAGAGTAGCATGGCCACAGCCAGCGCATCTACCAGCAGAAACATAACTATTGCTCCGTTCATCTTTTGGATCCTTTCTTTTTATTTAGTGAATGCTTTGGATGAGACTCCTCGGCATGATTTTGATTCTTCTTATTCTCGTCATCAACCTTTGGTGCTTGAATCTCCAGAGACTTTTCTTTATCTTTCTTATCCTCTTTTCGGAGAATAATGAGACCAGATATGAAGGCAAAAAGAGCAGTTAATGTGGCTACGGACACGATGATAGACTTTTCTTCAAAGCCGCCAAACTATTCCTTGAGAACGACAGCTGTGACGATATATTTTGAAATGTCTAGAAACCATTTGCCTATTTCACGTCTCATGATAATTGACTACCTTTAATGTCCTCTTTTCCGTTATTGCGGGTCAAAAGTAGCAAAAAGTATTTGGATTCACCAAAAGAATCCCCTACTTTTTGCGATTCCCGCTACAAAATGGACAAACTAAAGACGAATGAACACATAAACGTCATCTTTTAAGTTAAGATTTATGTCAGATTTACGTTCCAGATAAAAAACTCCTTTTCTCCGAGTGCGAGGAATTTTTGAATCAATTTTTGTGAATTATTGTTCTCTATATAAAACTCCACAACTCCTTTCCCCCTTTCCTCCGTAGTATTTATGTTAAGATTTATGTCAGATTTATGTTCCAACATATAATGACCATGTAATGGACCATGAATGACCATGAAAAAAATTATATGATTCATTCGTGGCTCATTCATGGATATTCGTGTTCACAAAAAACTTCGGCACCTGCGCTGCGTGCCGAAACAATCGGATAAAATTTTTATGAGGAGTCAGGGAGTTTTTTTACTGTTGCTCACTACATTTCTGCTCCTCCATTTCTTTTTCCAGCAGGGAATACACATAGCCTGGACTCTGCACATAAAGACCAGATGTGTGGCGGAGGAGGGCTGCGTATATCTTTGAGCCATAGACCACCTCCACCGCCTTGGGTAGCGTATAGCCCTTTCGATCCATGAGAAGCTGAATGAGGTCAGAAGTGACTCCCTCAACCATAAACTGGAATTCCTGCTCACTTACATTCATACGGCTTCAATTGTTCTACGGCCTTTCTCGTACAGAAAGCATACTGGAAAGTGATACCTTTCATATATTTCAAACGGCGAAGGAATTCCTGCTTGTCTATGTTCCCAAGCCGGTAGTTACGTATCTGAAGTCCCACACGATCATTGGCTATCGGCCCATAAACCACATCGTAGGAATGTTGAAAGGGTGGAACCTGAGTCTCATCACGATGCTGGTAAATGAAATCAGCCCATTCCTCGGTATAACCATCAAAAGACTTGTAAGTCAACGTGCCATCGGTGAGGACATTCTCATCAAAGGAAAAGGTGTTTACCACAGGTTCACCGCCAAAGATATCTACGCGTGCTGAAGCTACGTCCTTGGCTTGGGAGTACTCTGTGGTCAGGTAGAATGCCTGCCCGAAGTCCTTGTAGGGGTTACATAGCGCGAGGTCTATCTCGACAATCCGCTTGTTGGAACCGTGATAGAGTGTCATCATAGCACACCTCCCATCCTACGGCAATAGGCAGAGAGATCGCGCACGTTGGATGCAAACGACTGAGTATGGAGGTAATCATACTGACGATCATAGAGTTCCAAAGCCTTATACCGGCTTAGGTATTCCACCGCCTGTGGGGTCGTCAGACCGAAATGGGCCGCGAACTCCGCAATCAGCGCCACCACATACTGTGCCTTATCATTTGCCATACTTATTGAAGTAGATTGTATCGATACTGTAAGATAACAGGGGCAAAAGTAGCAAAAAGTTTTTGGATTCACCAAAAGAATCCCCTACTTTTTGCGATTCCCGCTACAAAATGGACAAACTAAAGACGAATGAACACATAAACGTCATCATTTAAGTTAAGATTTAAGTCAGATTTACGTTCCAGAAAAAAACTTTTTCTCCGAGTGCGAGGAATTTTTGAATCAATTTTTGTGAATTATTGTTCTAGATAAAAAACTCCGTATCTCCTTCCTTACGTAGTATTTATGTTAAGATTTATGTCAGATTTATGTTCCAACATATAATGACCCTATAATGGACCACGTATTTCTCATTTAATACTTTTTTATTCGTGAAACATTCGTGGGTCATTCGAGGCTATTCGTGTTCACAGAAAAACTTCGGCATCTGCGCAGCGTGCCGCGAGAATCGGTGTAATATTTATGTTCAAGAAAAGGGGCCGAACTTCACAGTCCAGCCCCTTAAAAAAACTATTACTATATGCTTAATCTATTATAGATAAAGCCGTGTTCAAAGGGATGTGAGCACGAATGCCCACACCCTGCGAGGGAGCTTATTCGCTCCAGTCATCGTTCCAAACGTTGTAGTTGGAATTATTGTCTTTGACTAGGACGTTGCTCTCGCTTTCGATGTCTCCAGACTTAAAATCCAGAGTAGTGCTAGCAGAAAAAAGATGTACAGTCGTAACGCGAGTCACGAACAACTGGGGAATAGAATATGCCTTTTTCATTGTCGTATATGAACTTGAATATTATTGTTATGAGAACTTAATGTCGATGGTGGGATAGGAACTTAAATCTTACATAAATGCGACCTAAATTGATCTATGTTCAGATTTAAGTTCCATATCCTTTTTACTTAACAAGTATTTTCTGACCATTCATGATGTAGAGGCCACGGGTAGCGTTGCTGACGCGACGACCGCTAAGGTCAAAGACACTTGCATTATTGAGGTTATTGCCCTTCACATCGCTGATAGCTGTCTCTGCACCGCTGAAGTCGAAGGTCAGAGCTTTGGCACCACCACCAGCGACGAACAGATAAGCCTTACCCTTGGCGAGGTTTGTGCCAGTGTAGTTATAGAGACCTACGCCTTCACCACCGTTTGCCAAGACATAGGTGGAACCTTCACCAAGTGAAGCACGGGTCTTAGTTTCCATTGTTCCTCCAAGCAGGTTCGTACCAGCATAAGGTACATGAGTTTCGGCAGGGGCAGGAGACATATAGATGGGACTAAGGGGATTTGTGCTTGTGTCCTGGCCTTCTTTCTTCAAGATAGCAGGCGTTTCTTTTGGCAAAGTGCCGTTGGTAACAATTTCTGTCATGTTTGCATTGGATCCATTCTGACTTGACACGGCATAAGCAGTGATGCCGTCAGGAATGGTAACAGCAAAGGGTAAGTAAAGTGAAGCATAAGCATCAGTACCGTCGGAGGTCATTATAAGCTTGTTATATTGGTAATCAGCGGCTGCATTGATACGATATGCAGAAGAGAAAGACCCATTGAAGAAAGCACCGCCTGATTTATCGAATGAGCCAGATCTAGAAACAATTGCTACACTATTTTGACTGGAATCACCTTTGCGGACACCAATAATCTCAACGAGACCCAAGGTATTCTCTTCTGTTGCCATATTTGTTGAAGTTCCTCCACATTTGCTGAAGAATCTAGAAATGATGAGTGGAGCATATTCATCATAATCTTGGGCCACCGAAGTACCACCAGACTGGCTACTGGGTGCAATCATCCAGTACCAATCATCGACGCTGATG
>JAEEGL013410247.1_pt1 | contig 11937 bp, 7 predicted proteins | sample 9134231 | NCBI WGS metagenome assembly JAEEGL01 (sample SAMN16246548, study PRJNA631951) | gut metagenome | biome: gut microbiome; feature: rumen; material: fiber-attached | host: Bos | place: Iran: Karaj | collected 2018-10 | reverse complement strand
CTTATATAAGTTAACTATGCGAATAGAAAACTTCAGCGATTTATCCTTTATGATGCTACTTTCTCGCAATGTCTTGGAATTAGGAACTCGTAATTCGTAATTAGATTTTTACCAGAAATAGTAGTAGAAACAAGCGCAAAGGCCGATAACTACAATAGTACCAATAACATCGAATGCACCCCAGCTTTCACGAATGCTCTTCTTGAAGTCGGACGAGAAGGTGATGGCGTCAACTTGTTCCTTCGAAGGTGCAGGAGTGAAGTAGCTCACTACAACCATTAATGCTACGATGAAGACGAGCAACCAGCATTCAAATATGAGCCAGTTGGTCTGCCAGAACCATGCGGTTGCGCTCCAGAATGCACCGTCCATTGCTGCGCTACCCGAATCGGTGATTACGTTGGTAAGCAAACGAATCATACCTATGATGAAACCACCAATCAAGCCCCATTCGCCTGCCTTTGGAGTAATCTTCTTTGAGAATATACCGAGCGTAAATACAGCTACCATTGCAGGTGCTATGAGCGACTGGATATCTTGTAAGTATGAATAGAGGTTGCCCATGTTCATCATAATAGGCATCCACGCCAAACCGAGAAGTACAACAACTACTGTTGCCATACGACCTACGAATACGTAGTGCTCTTCGGTCTTGCCTTTCTTCATAGGTTTATAGAAGTCTTCGGTGAAGAGTGTTGCGCATGAGTTGAAGAATGCAGCGAGCGATGCTACAAGAGCGCAAACGAAACCAATCGTCACGATGCCTTTGATACCTGCTGGGAGAATGTTTTTCACCATCATGGCGAAAGCACCGTCGGTCGATTCGTGGTCGGTAATATCCATTACGATGCCACTACCAGCTTTTTGTGAAAGTGCGTATGCAATCATACCTGGAATGAGGAACATGAAGCAAGGCAAAATCTTGAAGAAGCCTGCTGCAATAGTACCACGACGTGCACGAGCCATAACTACTTTGTTGTCTTCGCCCGGAACCTGACCAAGCACACGTTGTACGATATGTTGGTCGGTACACCAATACCAGAAACCAATGATAGAAGCACCGATAAATACCACGTAACCAGGGAATTGAGGATACATTGGATCGGCAGGGTCGGTGTGGAACATGTGGGTCGTACCGAAGCCATCGTGAGCGGCATCGCAAACGGACTTCATTGCTGCCCAGCCGTCAACGATGCTGCCATCGCCGAGTGCTGCCAAACCGAGGAAGAGCACGAGGAATGAACCTACTATAAGTATAGGCGTCTGAATGGTTGAAAGCGTCATAACACCCTTCATGCCGCCAAACACGGTAAACACAGCCGTGATAGCTATCAGACCGATAGCGCCGTACCAGAATGGAATGTCGAGCAAGAATTTGAAGAAGATACCACCAGTGAATGCGGTTACCGATACCTTAGTTAATACGTATGCAACCAAAGTGATAATCGATAGCCATGAACCCGTACGCTGAGTATAGCGGAACTTCAGGAAGTCGGGCATGGTGATAATTTTGCCCATCTTGTTGATGAGTAACTGATAGAACGGAACGAAGAGCCAGCCGAGGATGAGAATCATCCAACCTTGCATCTCCCAGTGTGCCATACCTACGCCATCTTTAGCGCCAGTGCCGGCAAGACCAACAAGGTGTTCCGAACCAATGTTTGCGGCAAATATTGCCATACCTATTACATACCAAGGCTCGCCTTTACCAAATAGGTAGGCCGATGAGTCTTCACCTTTCTGCGCCTTTTTGTCTTTCCAGATGGCATACCACACCGCGGCAACCACTCCGATGAGGCCGATGACAAGAACTGTCCAATCGAGCCAAATGAATTCTTTAGAATTCCAATCCATTTTATTTGATTAATTATTTGATAATAAAAATGAAAATTAAGCAGTTAGACCAGTTATAATTATTAACCAAAACTCGCTGCATGTTACAATTCTTAACACTGGCAAATATACACCTTGGGGTTCTATAAAGTGGAAAAAAAGTTTGTTTGTAGAGGAAAATAGACCAATATGCGTCGGTATAGCTTGCATACATTCAATTAGTTGGTTTTAATCTAAATAGTAAAAAAATATAGCCTACCTATATGCGGTTTTTCATAATTATTAATTTCGCACGTTGAACCTAATCAATAATTAACTCTAATATGAAAGGCCTATTTTCAGCAGTAGTAATGTTGGCGTTCGCCATAAGTACCGCTGCGCAAACCAATCTAACTGGTACCGTTATTGATGAATCGGGTGAACCAATCCTTGGCGCTGCCGTTGTGCAAAGCGGCACTACAAATGGTACGGTAACCGACATCGACGGAAATTTCAAAATTAACCTTACAACGACTCCTGTCGATGTAGAAATCTCGTATCTTGGATATGTGACTCAAAAAATCAACACCAACGGCGGTAACCTTGGTCGTGTAAAGTTGCAAACAGATTCGAAAGCTCTCGATGACGTGGTTGTAAAATCGTCGGTGGCTGTTTCGCGTAAAACGCCGGTGGCTTTGTCGTCGATTGATCCAGTGATTATAGATGAAAAACTTGGTACGCAAGAGTTCCCTGAACTTCTCAATTCTACGCCTGGTGTTTATGCTACCAAGAAAGGTGGTGGCTTTGGCGACTCGGAAATCAATATGCGTGGTTTCAAGAGCGCTAACGTTGCTGTGATGATTAATGGTGTGCCGGTCAACGATATGGAGTGGGGTGGCGTCTATTGGAGCAACTGGGCTGGCTTGTCTGATGTTACTCGTTCTATGCAGACTCAGCGCGGTCTTGGCGCAAGCAAAGTTTCGGCACCTTCGGTTGGTGGTACCATAAATATTGTAACAAAATCAATCGATGCTCAAAAGGGAGGTAAGTTGTCGTATGGTGTTGGCAACGATGGCTATCATAAAATGTTGGCTACCGTTTCGACTGGCATGAATGAAAAAGGTTGGGCGTTGACCTTACTATTAGCCAAAACTTGGGGTAACGGTTATGTGCAAGGAACGGAATACGAATCGTATAACTGGTTTGTAAGCATAGCTAAGCGTCTTAATGATAGTCACCAACTCTCTATTACTGCTTTTGGTGCTCCACAATGGCATAATCAGCGTTCAGGATACGATGGATTGTCAATTGTTGGGTGGCAGCAGGTGAAAGATTACATGAAGAACGATAGCGAGTATAAATACAATCCTACATACGGTTTTGGTAAAAATGGTGAGCGAAAGACATCATCTCGCAACGAATATCACAAGCCTCAAATTTCGCTCAATCATCAATGGCAAATTGATGATAAACAGACTCTCTCGACTGCTTTGTATACTTCAATAGGTCGAGGTTTTGGTTATAGTGGACAAACCACTTCGGCATACTCAAATAAATGGTATGGTGCTTCGAATGGTGCTCTTAATTACAACTTCCGTAATGAAGATGGAACGTTTGCTTACGGCCAAATTCAAGAAATAAATGAACAAAGCGACCATGGATCAGAAATGGTGATGTCTGTTAGTAAAAATTTCCATACATGGTTTGGCTTGCTATCGAACTATAACAATCAAGTAACTGAGGATCTTACAATTTCGGGCGGTGTCGACTTCCGTTGGTATAAGGGCATACATACAAATGAGATAATCGACCTTTATAATGGTGATTATTATATCGACCGTTATCGTGCAAACGTAAAAGCTACTAACAATGCCGCAGCTGCCGATGCCGATTTCAAATACAAGAAACTCCACGTAGGCGATGTCGTTTATCGCGACTACGATGGCTATACCGTTCAAGGTGGTGTGTTTGCTCAAGGTGAGTATACTCTCAACCAACTCAACTTCTTCCTTTCTGGTTCGGTTGCTAATACTACTTATTGGCGCTACGATCGCTTCTATTACGACAAAGACAATGCCGAGAGTGAGCACATAAATTTCTGGAGTGGCACAAGCAAAGGTGGTGCTAACTATAGTACGGACGACTATCAGAACGTGTTCTTCAATGCAGGTTTCATTAGCCGTGCACCATTCTTCTCTGGTGGCGCATTCCTCAATAGTACTGTAAGCAACGCTACTAACCCCGATGCAGTGAACGAAAAGATTGCTTCGTTGGAAGTTGGCTATGGTTTTGAAAATTCTTGGTTCAAAGCAAATCTTAATGCCTACTACACCAAATGGATGAATAAAACGATGGCTAAGTCGAGCGACGTAACACTCGCTGATGGAACTCAAGATCGTTGGTCCATAAATATGGAAGGTATCGATGCTCGCCACATGGGTGTTGAACTCGATCTTATTGCACGTCCAGCATCATGGGTTGAATTGAATGGTATGTTGTCAATTGGCGATTGGGTTTGGGACTGTGATACAAGAGGCTATTTCTATAACTCAGGTGGTCAGCCAATAAAGAACAAAGATTTGGAAATTGCTTCGGGCATGAAGGCTGACGACCATGCTCACATGGATTTCAAACTCGACAAAGTAAAAGTTGGTGGTTCGGCACAGACTACTGCCGCACTTGGTGTTAAGTTCAAACCAATGAAAGGCCTTCGTGTAGGTATGGATTACAACCTCTTTGCTCGTAACTATGCCGATTGGGATTTCTCTACCAACGACGTTACATTCAATGGTGTAAAAGTCTATAGCTCTCCTTGGCGCATACCTTCAGGTCATAAGTTTAGTGCCAATATGGGTTATTCGTTCCAAATGGGAGAAAAACTCAATGCTACACTCTCGGGCAACGTAGACAACCTCTTCGATCAAGAATATATTGTAGACGCAACCGATGGCTCTGATCATAGTTGGCAAACTGCATGGAAGATATTTTACGCTTTTGGCCGCACATACTCAGTTAATTTCAAACTTTCGTTCTAACACTATTCCAAAACGAAGAATATGAATAAGAAATTATATATAGCAAGTGCAGCGCTCCTCACTTTGGCAGCCTGTGACTACAATGATAAATATTTCGATGGTCTCGACGAGATGGTTGCCGAAAGCCAAAAAGTTGTGACATCGGTTGACTATACACTTACCGAAGCCGACTATTCGACAATTAGTAAGTATAGTCCCGTTGAAGCTGCCGATGCTGCCGAATTGAGTGGCTTGGCAAAAGCACAATCGTTTAGCTCTGCCGATTTTGCTGCCCGATACATACCTACATTGTTGGCAAGCAAATATCCAACCGTCGACAATGCATCGGCTGTGAAGGTTACTTACAATCAGAATAAAGAACTTCCTGAATATGTCGGTAAGATAGCTGCAGCTACCACCTACACGCTTACCGATGCCGATTATGTTACGGCTTGGGGCTCCGACAATGGTGTAGCTAACCTTACATCAAGCACATTCGGTAAGATTCCTTCGCTTCTCGCTGCCAACGTTCAAGCTGAGAATGGTGACTACGCTTTCGTAACATATAAATATTCAGAAACCGAACCTAATACAGACGAACCTGCGGCCTCTTCTTCGTGGACAAAGGTTACTGTGAACAACGTTCCAGAAGGTAACTCATACAACTACGCTTCGTCGAATGTAGATCTTACGGCATTCGCTGGTAAGAAAATTCGCTTAGGATTCCGCTATATCAGCACAACCGAAACAGCTGGTACTATCGAACTCGAAAGCGTTCATGTTGGAGAGCCTGTCGAAGGTCGTTCGGATCTTTATATGTATAAGGCAAACGAAGATGGTACTTATTCGTTGGCTACCAAGTTCGCTGCTGGTACATATTTCATTGCTGGTAAGAATGCCGATGGCAATTTGGTGCCATTTGCTAAGCCTAAAGATGCTGGCAAGACATACGGATATTTTGCAGCAGAGAATCCTGTTGCCGCAGCAGAAAAACTCTCAGCCGAGAGCGTAGCTCCATATTTGGTCGAAGTTGCTGCTGCAGCAAGTGGCCTTGGCTATACGCTGAAAAATGCAGATGGCAATTACATCTATATGGCAGGTACTTACAACAATTTCAATATCGCTACCGAAATTCCTGCCGATGGTTTTGGTCAGTGGATTTTCGCATGGAAAGGCGATGGCTGTGTAAGTATAGCTAATACATCGAATGCTAAAACTGTGAAGTATGATGCTGCATATAGCAATATTGGCGCATACGCTGGTAAATACTTCGCTAAACACCTTTGCTCAGAAAGCACCGCAGCTCCAGAAGGTCTCTCGTTCGTCGACGTAACTCTTCCCGATGGTGCATCATACATTTGGAGCGCTACCAAGGCTTACGGTTTGAAGGCTTCTGGCTATATAAATAAAACTAGCTGCGAGAGCGAGAGTTGGGCTATTACCGAAGAAATCGACTTGTCGTCGGCTACTGCTCCAGAATTGACCTTCGAGTGCGTAGCAAATAACTTCTCTGGCGCCGATGTGAATGGCTTCTTCGAAGTATACGTATCGGAAGATTACAAAGATGGCGATGCAATCAGCGTGTCGGGTAAGAAGAGCCACAAGGCTGCGACTGCCGAAACCAAGTACGCTCTCTATAAATATAACGGTTCAGCATGGTCGGCATATACTTCGGGTGTGATTGTTCTCAATCCGTCTGACTTCACTGCAATGGGCTTGAAGTATGCTAACTTCAGCGCTACCGATAAGGCTGACGTTTATATTCCTAAGTATTTGGCTGCTAACAAGCCTTACGCAATGGAAGAAGACGTTGTGGCTGTGGTTTATAATTACTACGATGCTACAAGCAAGGTTACTTCGCTCAGCGTAGACGAATACAACTTCCTCGATGGCGCTTGGAGCAAAGTAGCAACTTCGGAAGAGGTTAAGAGCCAATTCGTGAAGACCAACGGCGCGTTTACTTTCGATCCTTCGGTAGTTATCAACTTGCCAAAGGCATCTACAAGTGGATATTTCTATCAAGCTTGTACCGATTGGGTTTGGGAGAATATCGACACTCCACTTGGTTTCACTACGAAGGGCCAAGGCTATGTGACGAGCTATGCTAACAACGAATACTACACCGGTAGTACCGCATATCAGAACAATGTCGATTGGCGTGTAGCTAAGGCTCGCGAACAATACTCAGCAGGCTACGAAGGCTTGAGCGACGATGAGGCTCTTGCACTTATGCAAAACCACATGAAAGAGGCTTGGGCAGGTACGTTGTCAGTTCTCTATCCAGATGCTAAACCAATCGAAGGCATCGAGATTACTTACACCATCAATTTCATCGTCTATGGTCTCGACCAGACCGATTGGACTATAGTATTCAAACTCGTTGGCGTAGGTCAATTTGAATATGTTGAAGGATCTCTTCAAAGTGTGAAATAATCATTGAAGGATTATTTATAACAAATCAGCCATCTCAGACATTTTGAGGTGGCTGATTCTTTTTTATTCTCGCACCTATCTAAGGTTTTATAATTCATAATTCATAATTCACAATTCGTAACTCGTAACTCATAACTCATAATTACCTACGTAGTTAATAATTCTTATTTCTATGAGTAATTATGTTCAAAATTGCGAAAAAGAGGTGGCGAAATGAGCATAAAACGGATCTGTATATAAATAGAAAATTCGCCTGACCTTGCAGATTTATTGACTTGCGCGAGTGTACGTATGCCACTTTGTATCAATAAAAACACTATTTGAATTATTGGCTAAAAAGGATACCTTTGCGCCGTTTGTTTTATAACAGCATAATGTCTAACTATTAATTAGAAAAACATTTTTATTCATGAGTGAAATTCAAGAAGGTGTTGCTGGTTTCGACTGGGAATCCTTGGAAAATGGCGGCGCGAAAGTAGCCGAAAGTCGTGAGCAGCAAGCTGCTGATTACGAGAAGACCCTCTCAACCGTAGCAGAAAAAGAGGTTGTAGACGGTACTGTGATTGCAATCACAAAACGTGAAGTCGTTGTAAATGTAGGCTTCAAATCAGACGGTATCATCAATAACAATGAATTCCGTTACAATCCTGACCTCAAAGTAGGTGATACTGTAGAAGTATACGTAGAAAGCCGCGAAGACAAAAAAGGTCAGTTGGTTCTCTCTCACAAAAAAGCTCGTGCAATCCGTTCATGGGATCGCGTAAATGCGGCTCTCGAAAACGACGAGATTGTTAAGGGTTATGTTAAGTGTCGCACTAAGGGCGGTATGATTGTGGACGTATTTGGCATCGAAGCATTCTTGCCTGGTTCACAAATCGATGTTAAGCCTATCCGCGACTACGATGTATTCGTTGGCAAGACAATGGAATTCAAAGTTGTCAAAATCAACAACGAATACCGCAATGTTGTTGTCTCTCACAAAGCTCTTATCGAAGCTGAACTTGAGCAACAGAAGAAAGATATTATCTCGAAACTCGAGAAGGGTCAGATCCTCGTTGGTACCGTTAAGAATATCACCTCTTATGGTGTATTCATCGACCTTGGCGGCGTAGATGGTCTTATCCACATCACCGACCTCTCATGGGGCCGTGTACAACATCCAGAAGAGATCGTTCAACTCGATCAGAAACTCAATGTTGTTATTCTCGACTTCGATGACGCTAAAACCCGTATCGCTCTCGGCTTGAAACAACTCACTCCTCATCCATGGGATTCTCTTGACCCTAACCTCAAAGTTGGTGACAAGGTTAAGGGTAAAGTAGTTGTTATGGCTGACTACGGTGCATTCGTAGAAATCGCACCTGGCGTTGAAGGTCTTATCCACGTAAGCGAAATGAGCTGGAGCCAGCACCTCCGCAGTGCACAAGACTTCCTCAAAGTTGGTGACGAAGTTGAAGCTCAAATCCTTACCCTCGACCGTGCAGAGCGTAAGATGTCTCTTGGTATCAAACAACTTCACCCAGATCCATGGGCTAACATCGAAGAGAAATATGCAGTTGGTACCAAGCACACCGCTGTTGTACGCAACTTCACCAATTTTGGTATCTTCGCTGAAATCGAAGAGGGTATCGATGGTCTTATCCACATTTCTGACCTCTCTTGGACCAAGAAGATTAAACACCCAGCAGAGTTCACCTCAATTGGCGACAAGATTGAAGTTGTTGTTCTCGAAATCGACAAGGAGAATCGTCGTTTGAGCCTTGGTCACAAGCAACTCGAAGACAATCCTTGGGACGTATTCGAAACCATCTTCACTGTTGATTCAGTACACGAAGGCACAATCACCGAGATTCTCGAGCGTGGTGCAGTAGTAGCACTTCCTTATGGTGTTGAAGGCTTCGCTACTCCACGTCACCTTGTAAAAGAAGACGGCTCAAAAGCTAAAGTAGACGAGAAACTTCCATTCAAGGTTATCGAATTCAACAAGAGCGCAAAACGTATCATCCTCTCTCACTCACGTATCTGGGAAGACGAGAAACGTGCTGCTGAAGGCGGTGAGCCAGCTCGCGAGACCAAGAAAGCTGCTAAAGCTAAGAAGAGCGACGTTGAAGTAACAACTCTCGGCGACATCTCTGAGCTTGCTGCTCTCAAAGACAAATTGGAAGCTGACGGAAAGAAAGGTGAATAATAACTATCAATAATTACACAAAACGATGGATTTTGAAGTACAGTCTAATGATGGCTACTCAATACTTACGATGAACGCTGAGAGTTTAGATGCTCAGACGACACCGAAACTTCGTTCCGAACTCGTACTATTGTCGGGTAAAGGCGTCAATAAGATGATTATTGACCTAACGAAATGCAAAAGTTGTGATGCCGTTGGCCTTAGTGCTATTCTTATTGCTCATCGTTTGTGTAAAGATGGTCGCCTCTTCTTGGTAGGCGTTAGCGAGGAGGTTGAAAGAATGCTTTCAATCCAGCGCTTCGACCCACCAATCGTCATTCTCGACAATAAAAACGAGGCCATAGAGCGAATGAATAACTAAATGGTGACAACCGCCGACGTAAACTTATAGTCATGTCGATGGAACTCACTGTGCTTGGTTGCAATTCGGCTCTGCCGACCTCATACAGAAATCCGTCCGCCCAGATACTTACTGTGTCCGGGCGGACGTTTTTGATTGATTGCGGCGAAGGAACGCAATTCCAATTGCGCAAGTTGCACATCAACTTCATGCGCATCGATTACATATTTATTTCTCATATACATGGCGATCACATCTTCGGACTCCTTGGCTTGATTTCCACCATGTCGCTGCTCAACCGTTCGACGCCTTTGGAAATCTTTGCTGATGCTGCCTACGAAGATTTGTTCAATCGTCAGATAGCTTTCTTCTGCGAAAGCCTCACATTCCCTATAATTTACCATCCTTTGGCTGTCGATAAACCGCACGTAATACTAAATATCAAAGGCGTGCAAGTGACAACTGTTCCGCTGGTGCATCGCGTACCTACGAACGGATTCGTTTTTCGCGAACAAGCCAAAGCACCAAACATTCGCAAAACTGCTATTTGTAAGTATGGATTATCAATTGCCGACATCGTATCTATAAAAGATGGCAAGCCGTATTATGATAGCATCACTGGCGAAGAAATTGATCGCGATGAACTTGTCATCGAAGCCGAAGAGCCTAAGAGCTATGCATACATATCCGACACGGCATACTTACCGTCGATAGTGGAGCAAGTGAAGGGCGTATCGCTGCTTTATCACGAAGCAACTTTTGCCGACGACAACGCAGAACTCGCTGGCAAGACATACCATAGCACAGCAAAACAAGCCGCTACCATTGCGCGCGATGCTGGCGTAGGTAAACTGCTCATTGGGCATTTTTCAAGTAGATACAAAGAGACCGATGTGCTCGAACAAGAGGCGCAGTCGGTTTTTCAAGATACAACGGCTGTCTACGATGGCTATTCGTTGGTTTTCTGAGACTGCATTTGGCATATATAGCACTCGTTTTGCTACTTTTGCCGCATCATACATATACATAGGAATAAGAATAAAAAATCACATATAAACGATGTTTGAAAATCTAAGCGAGAAACTTGAACGCTCGTTCAAAGTGCTGAAAGGTGAAGGCAAGATTACCGAACTCAATGTTGCCGATACTCTAAAAGATGTACGCAAGGCTCTTCTCGATGCCGATGTCAACTATAAAGTAGCAAAACAATTCACTGATAACGTCCGTCAGAAAGCCATTGGTCAGAATGTGCTCACTGCGGTGAAGCCTGGCCAGATGATGATTAAGATTGTTTATGACGAACTTACTGCCCTCATGGGTGGCGAGGCTACCGACATAAACCTCAAAGGACAGCCAGCTGTGATTTTGATGTCGGGTTTGCAAGGTTCTGGTAAGACAACCTTCAGCGGCAAACTCGCAAACATGGTGAAGACCAAGCGCGGCAAGAAACCTTTGCTCGTTGCCTGCGACGTTTATCGTCCGGCAGCTATCGAGCAGTTGCGCGTTGTTGGCGAGCAGATTGGCGTAGAAGTTTACTCTGAGCCCGACAATAATAATCCTGAAAAGATTTCTAAAAATGCAGTAGAGTATGCCAAGAAAAATGGCTTCGACGTGGTGATTGTCGATACCGCAGGTCGTTTGGCTGTAGACGAGCAGATGATGGACGAGATTGAGGGCTTGAAGAAGGCTCTCGACCCGCAAGAAATCCTCTTCGTTGTCGACTCGATGACTGGTCAGGACGCGGTGAACACGGCTGCCGAATTCAATCAGCGACTCGACTTCGATGGCGTAGTGCTTACCAAACTCGATGGTGATACACGTGGTGGTGCAGCGCTTTCTATACGTAGTGTCGTAAATAAGCCTATCAAGTTTATAGGTACGGGCGAAAAGATTGATGCTATCGACGTTTTTCACCCTTCGCGTATGGCCGACCGCATCCTTGGTATGGGCGATATTCGAAGCCTCGTAGAACGTGCGCAAGAGAGCATCGACGAGAAAGAGGCTGCCAAACTTCAGAAGAAGATTGCTGCTAACAAGTTCGACCTCGAAGACTTCCTCGACCAGATTCAGAAAATCAAAAAGATGGGTAACATCAAAGATTTGATGGGTATGATTCCGGGTGTAGGCAAGGTTATCAAGGATATTGATAT
>JAEEGL012218854.1_pt1 | contig 11937 bp, 9 predicted proteins | sample 9134231 | NCBI WGS metagenome assembly JAEEGL01 (sample SAMN16246548, study PRJNA631951) | gut metagenome | biome: gut microbiome; feature: rumen; material: fiber-attached | host: Bos | place: Iran: Karaj | collected 2018-10 | reverse complement strand
GCTCATCATCGACGAGGAACAGAAGTTCGGCGTCAAGACCAAAGAGGCGCTCAAGAAGTTGCGCGTCAACGTCGATACGCTCACCATGACCGCTACGCCTATCCCCCGCACCTTGCAGTTCAGCCTGATGGGGGCACGCGATTTGTCCATCATCAGTACACCACCACCGAACCGCTACCCCATCCAGACAGAGGTGCATCGCGACGAGGACGACATCATCAAGGAGGCCATCAACTTCGAGTTGAGCCGCAACGGACAGGTTTTCTTCATCCACAACCGAATATCGCAACTGCCTGATATCGTGGCGCGTATCAACAAACTGGTGCCCGACGCACGTGTCGTCTTTGCCCACGGACAGATGGAACCCGAGAAGATGGAGCAATGCATCCTCGACTTTGCCAACTACGAGTTTGACGTCTTGGTTTGCACCACCATCATCGAAGCCGGATTGGACATCCCGAATGCCAACACCATGATTGTCAGTCAGGCACAGAACTACGGCCTGAGCGAATTGCACCAGTTGCGAGGTCGCGTGGGTCGCACCAACCGTAAGGCATTCTGTTACCTGCTCACGCCGCCATTTACGGCCATGAGTCAGGACGCGCGCCGTCGATTGCAGGCCATCGAGAACTTCTCGGGCCTCGGCTCGGGCATCCATCTGGCCATGCAGGACCTCGACATCCGCGGTGCCGGCAATCTGCTGGGCGGCGAACAGTCGGGCTTCATTGCCGACCTGGGTTACGAGACCTACCAGAAGATCTTGAAACAGGCCATTAAGGAACTCAAGACACAGGAGTTCCAGTCACTCTATACCGAGGAACGCGAACAGGCAGAAACTGTGGTGGAGGATTGCGCCCTGGAAACCGACCTCAACATCTGCTTCGGCGAGAAGTTCGTACCCGAGAGTTCGGAACGTATCGCCCTCTACCAGGAGTTGGACAACCTCACTACCCCCGAGGAGGTCGAGGCATACCGCAACCGCATCATCGACCGCTTCGGCAAGATTCCAAAGGCGGGCGAAGAACTCATCCGCGTGGTCCGTCTGCGCCAACTGGGTCGCCAACTGGGCTTCGAGAAACTGGTGCTGAAACAGAACAAGTTACGTTGCTACTTCACCTCCACCGTATCGTCCTACTTCCAAAGCGACCAGTTCGGCCGCGTCCTGAACTACTATCAGGAGCACCCTCGCCGTTGCCGATTGGAAGAAAAGAACGACAAGCGCTCCATCCTCATCGACAAGGTAGATTCCATCCGCGAGGCCACCAGCATATTGGAGAAGATGTAAGAGTAATTCGTAAAAACGAATTACTAAATTACGAATTACAAATTACTAATTACGAATTTAGGATTTAGGTCGGTTAAGTATCAATAGAAGAAAAATATAGTAAATTAATATTGACCAACTACTTATATTCTCCGAAAACGAACAACGGGAAGCAAGTCATCAAACGCTTGCTTCCCGTTGTTCTATTGGACATAGGCGAGACGAGCCCGCTCATGAAAAAGTCTTCGTTCGAGGATTACTTCACCTCCCAAGTATCACCGCTGAGGAGGAGGTCCTTCAACGTGCGCTGAGGTTTCTTGCCCTTGACCTCTTCGATCTGCTCGTTGACACAGTCGTTGTAGGTAGGAGCCTCTACGTCGCGGATGACGCCGAGGGCGATAGGCAGGTTGTCATCAGCACCGGCATAACCGTAAGGGCTGTAACCCATCATAGCGAGTTTGAGGTGGAAAGTAGGATCGGCCATCTTGGCATCGTGCACCAGAAGATCCTTTTCGGTGATGCCGTTCTCGCCGATGGTGACCGACTTGATGTTCCAACCATCGAGGATGAGACCCTTGTCGCGGTTCTTGCCATAGATCATAGGTTTGCCGTCCTCGAGGAGGATGGTCTTGTCGGCACGTACCTCGCTGTCAGTGATGAGCTTGTGAATGCCGTCGGCGAAGATGACACAGTTACAGAGTTCCTCGACCACAGCAGCGCCCTTGTGTTTGGCAGCGGCAACCATGCAAGCTACCGAACCCTTGATATCGTTGTCGATGGCACGGGCAAAGAAATTGCCACGGGCGCCGAGACAGAGTTCTGCTGGGCAGAAAGGATCTTCGACAGTACCCCAAGGAGAGGACTTGCTGACCAAGCCACGGTCGGAAGTAGGACTGTACTGGCCCTTGGTCAAACCATAAATCTTGTTGTTGAAGAGGATGATATTCAAGTCGATGTTACGACGCATGGCATGGATGAAGTGATTGCCGCCGATGGCGAGGCAGTCACCGTCACCGCTCACGTTCCAGACGGTGAGGTCGGGACGCGAGGTCTTGAGACCGGTAGCAATAGCCAATCCACGTCCGTGGATGGTGTGCATGCCGTAAGTATTCATATAGTAGGGCATACGGCTGGAACAACCGATGCCTGACACTACTGCTGTCTGACTTGGGGCAATGCCCAACTCTGCCATGGCCTTCTGCATAGATGCTGCCACAGCATGGTCGCCACAACCAGCACAGAACTTGAGCGGCTGGTCGGACTTGAAGTCTTGTTGAGTATACATGATTCTTGTAAGTTTACATTATTAATATTGTTTCTACACACAGAGTAAACATGTACTCTACTGAGAATTGATTTTTTAATCTCTCACAGAGTGTAAAAGAGTGTAATGGAGTTATTTCTTGTAATACGGATTAGCAACCCTGCACACTCCATCTCTCAAAGAGACAACATTGAAGTTTATGAGAAGGCCTCTGGGCTTGTTAAGTAAATGGAGATAAGTTGTTGTTTGCTTGAAATGAATCGGATTCAACGATTCAACGGATTTCAATTCAACAACCAATTCATCGTCCACAAAAAGATCTGCTTTAAAATTGTCGCTGATCTTCTCGCCTTTATAGAAAACCTCAATCGGTCGTTCCATAATGACATCGTGCCCTCTCAGTTTCAATTCATGTGCCAATGCCCTTTGGTAAAGAGATTCCAAAAGACCTGGTCCCAAAGCCGAATGTACCTCCATTGCGGCACCTATAACTTCAAATGTCAGGCTATCGATATCCATAATAGAACTCTCTTACACTTCCTTACACTCTGCGAGAGGCAATTATTTACAACACTCTGTGTGAAGAAATGTTATAAACTCTTTATTGCCTCCTCAATATCTGCAATCTGGAAAGGCTGTCCCTTCACCTCATTGAACTGCCTGATAGAGACACCTTCAATCTTGGAGCGGAGGTAGCCGGCGAACTGGCCATTGTTGAGCTCGCAGCAGAGGATGGTCTTGTAACTACGAAGCACGTCGGCGGTGTTCTTAGGCAGAGGAGCGATATAAGAGAAGTGAGCTTGAGCCAACTTCTTGCCCTGAGCACGGAGATTCTCGACAGCGGCAGAGATGTGACCATAGGTACCGCCCCAACCAATGACGAGGGTGTCGGCATCCTTGTCGCCCGTGACCTCCAGTTCTGGAATGCAGTTGGCGATATAGTCAATCTTCTTCTGACGGTTATCGACCATCATCTGGTGCATGTTCGGGTCGGTAGTGATGGCGCCAGCAGGAGTCTTCTCCAATCCACCCAGACGATGCATCAAGCCCTCGGTGCCAGGCACAGCCTTGAGGCGGACAAAGGTCTCAGAATCACGCTCGAAAGGCTTGTAGTCGATGGTACCCTCAGCAGCAACGGCTGGTTTGATGGCGGGCAGAGAGTCGATGTCCTGGATGCGGAACGAAGACGAACCATTGCCCAAGAAGGCGTCGGTGAGAAGGATGACAGGAGTATTGTGCTCCAAGGCAATCTTCGATGCGTTGTAGGCAGCATGGAAACAATCTACTGGAGTAGAGGCCGCCATGACAACACATGGACACTCTCCGTTGCGGCCATAGAGACATTGCAGGAGGTCCGTCTGTTCCGTCTTGGTAGGCAGACCGGTAGAAGGACCGCCACGCATGACGTCGATCACCACCAATGGCAACTCGGCCATGACGGCGAGACCGATGGCTTCGCTCTTGAGGGCGATACCAGGGCCTGAGGTTGATGTGGCTGCCAACGCACCTCCGAAGCTGGCACCGATGGCGGTACAGATACCGGCAATCTCATCTTCTGCCTGTACAGTGGTGACACCGAGGAACTTCAACTTCGAGAGTTCGTGCAGAATGTCAGTGGCAGGAGTGATAGGATAAGAACCCAAGAAGAGTTTCAGACCCGCCTTCTCGCCAGCGGCAACAAGACCGTAAGCGGTTGCGGCATTGCCCTTTACGTCACAGTAGGTACCCTTTTCGGCCTGCTTGCTCTCCACACGATAGGTCGAGACAGAGGCGTGGGTGTTGGCACCATAGTTGAAACCGTCGGTAATGACCTTGATGTTGGCTTCGAGCACAGCCGGCTTCTTGCCGAACTTACCAGTCAGGAAGTCGATGGCCTTCTCCAACGGACGGTTGAACAACCAGAAGACAAAGCCCAGGGCGAAGATGTTACGGCAACGGGCAATAGACTTGGCATCCATGCCGCTGTCGGCGAGGCTGGCTTTGGTCGATTCGGTGACAGGCACAGGCACAATCTGCATGACATTGGCCAATCCCATTTCTTGGAAGGGGTCTTCGGTCTCGAACTTAGCCTTCTCCAGACCCGACTTGACGAAAGTGTCCTGGTCGTAGATGAGTACGCCACCCTTCTTCAGGTACTTGGCGTTCTGCTTGAGGGCAGCAGGATTCATGGCAACCAACACATCGCACTGATCACCAGGGGTGTAGACCTTCTTGCCCACGTGCACCTGATAAGAGGATACACCTGCCAACGAACCGACTGGGGCGCGCATCTCGGCAGGATAGTCTGGGAATGTACTGATCTCGTTACCCAAGATGGCAGCTACGGTCGAGAAGATGGTTCCCGCCAACTGCATGCCGTCTCCAGAGTCACCCGAGAAGCGGACTACCACTTCGGGGGTCTCAATAATCTTTGGATTCTCCATTGTTACTTTGTATATTTTATGTATATCTTTAACTTTCGATGATAATTCCTCCATAAAGGCTCATAATACCTTGATAATACCCTCAAAATATACATCGGGCATCAACAGGAAGGGAGGTTCACCCCTTATTGAGGAGGGCGGCCAACTGCTCGGCCGTCAGGTGAATATCCTCTTTATTCTCAAGATGAGAGGCGTTGAACGTCATTTCAGCCTGCTTGTAATAGGGTTCGCGCCAAGCCAGCTGTTCGCGGATGAAGGCGAGAATCTCGTCGTCCGTCTTGTCGGCCAATAACGGGCGTTTGTGCTTGCCGATGATGAGCCGTTCCAACAGGACATCCTCGGTGGGCTTGAGATAGACCGTCCGACCCGCCTTGCGCACCAACTGCATGTTGTCGAAGAAACAAGGAGTGCCTCCGCCCAGAGAGATGATTACGTCCTCATAACCAGCGACTTCCTCCAACGCACGACGTTCCGCACGACGGAAGCCGTCCTCCCCCTCCTCGGCAAAGATTTCCTTGATGGTCTTGTGATAACGGCTGACAATGAAATCGTCCAAGTCGATGAACTGGAGGTTCATGGTTTTGGCCAAGGCCCGACCCAGCGTGGTCTTGCCGGCTCCCATGTATCCTATCAAAAAGATTCGTTGCACCTTAAAAAAACATAAATAAATTTGTGCAAAGATACAGTCATTTTTTCATATATACAAGATTTTTGCCATAAAAATTGCATATTTTGTAAATTTCATTCACCATTTGGCACATATATCAAATATTTTGTATATCTTTGCAGTAATAAGTAGTTGTTCTACAATAATTATCTCCGAAAGTTGAAGAAACAAGCGAATTGATTTATGCAATCCAATAAATATTATGTAGTATGGCAAGGCTATGCCCCGGGCGTCTATGACAGTTGGGAGGAGGCCGAGATTCAGATATCGGGTTTTCCCAACGCCTCCTACCGCGCCTTCCGAACTCAGGAAGCTGCCGTCGAGGCCTTCCGCGAAGGATATGACAAGCAAGGTCTCCTCCAGGAGGTTTCCCGTCAGATGAAGAAGAAGCAGGAGGAGGGTGCCGCCATTCCCTCGGCGCCGACCACCGAAAAGCCCGGTCGTCCGCAGCAACGTCGCCTCACCCCTATCGGACAGCGCAACGTCCGCAGCACGTCGGACACCAAGGTCGTCCCCACCGTCGCAACGCCCCAAGGACCAACGCCTTACGAGTTGGATGCCATTGCCGTCGATGCCGCCTGTTCGGGCAACCCCGGCCCCATGGAGTATCAAGGAGTGTATGTACGCACCGGTCAAGTGCTCTTCCACGTCGGCCCCATGGAGGGTGGCACCAACAATATCGGTGAGTTCCTCGCCATCGTGCACGGCCTGGCCCTACAGGAGAAACAAGGCACCTGCCTGCCCCTCTACAGCGACAGCGTCAATGCCCAACTCTGGGTGCGCCAAGGTATCTGCAAGACGAAGTTGGAGGAGAACGAAGTGAATGCCCCCATCTTCGAACTCATCCGCCGCGCCGAACAATGGCTCCGCACTCACACTTTCCGCCTCCCTATCTACAAGTGGGAGACCAAGCAATGGGGCGAAATCCCAGCCGACTTCGGACGCAAGTAATCCATAGGTAGTTATTAAAACCATATAGGCCAACTACTTACCATGGACGCCGACAAGATTGCGCAAGTGAAGAAACATGCCGGAGCGAAAAAGCCCTCCATGAAACGGCGCGACGATAATCACGACTACACCGAACGCCGCATGTACCTGATTACCATCGAGGTAGCTGATCGCCGCCCCCTCTTCGGTCGGGTGGTTGGCAATCCCTTCGACGGCACCGACACCCCCGATGCCCCACACATCGAACTTTCCCCTTTGGGGCAAGCCGTACAAGCCGAGTGGTTGGGCATCCCCTGCTTCTACCCCCAAATCGAAGTGAAGGCCATCCAGATGATGCCCGACCACCTGCACGGCATCCTCTTTGTAAGAACCCCGCTCCCCGTGCACTTAGGAAAGGTCATAGCGGGCTTCAAAGCCGGGTGCCGCAGGCGGCAGCGGGAGATGGAAACCGAGACAGCCAGCGGGGCAGCAAAACTGCCCCCTACAGAGAAGACCGAAGCGGGCGCCCAGAGCCAGCCAGCTCCAGGCACCCCCAGCCCCGCGTGCTTTGCCAGCCCTTCTCCGCAAGCGACGGTTTTGCCGTCGCCCCTATCTACCGCCGCAGCGCCGTCGCCCCAACCCGCCACCCCGTTGCCCCCGCTTTTTGCCCCTGGCTACAACGACCTGATATTGCGCTCCTACGACGAACTGCCCGTGTGGCAGAACTACCTGCGCGACAACCCGCGTCGGTTACTGTTGAAACGCGCACGCCCCGAGTGGTTGCACCCCTTCTTCGGACTACGGGTGGGCACAACGGTCTATAACGGCGTGGGCAACAGGGCGTTGCTGCAAGCCCCCAGGCGCATCGCGGTCAAGGTGTCACGCCGCCTCAACGCACAGGAGATAGCCGTCGTCACCCAGCGCTATCTGGCGGAGGCCCGACAAGGGGCGGTGTTGGTCTCGCCCGCCATCTCACCAGGCGAGAAACAGGTGATGCGCACCGTCTTCGATGCTGGGTATCCCACCATCGTTCTACTCGAAAACGGCTTCACGCCGATGTCCAAACCCCACGGCGAGCAGTTTTATGCATGTGCCAACGGTCGGTTGCTGTTGCTCTGTCCGTGGGAGCACCACAACGAGAAAAAACCAATATCCCGGCAGCAATGCCAGCTCCTCAACTACCTGACCATCGAGCTGTGCACCAACGCGACAGACAACAACAGCGGCAGTCCGCTGCCCTAAAAAAACAATAGAAACGTATGAAAATCATCTGCGTAGGCATGAACTATGCCGACCACAATAAGGAACTGAACCACAGCATCGGCGAAGTGGAGGGCATCACCCTGGCCAACGACCAAGGCAAGACCCTCTCCGCCCCCACCCTCTTCCTGAAACCCGACACCGCTTTCCTGCGATCCGACTGGCCCTTCTACATCCCCGACTTCAGCAACGAAGTGGAATACGAGACCGAACTGGTGGTGAAAATCAACCGATTGGGCAAGAGCATCCCCGAGCGCTACGCCCACCGCTACTACGAAGAGGTGACCTTGGGCATCGACTTCACCTGCCGCGACCTGCAACGCCAACTCAAGGCCAAGGGACTGCCTTGGGAGATATCGAAAGGCTTCGACAGTTCGGCTTTCTGCGGCGAGTGGGTTAAGTTGAAGGACCTCGGCATCGTCCGACCCGAAGAGGGTCCGACCCCGTCGGAGAAGACCATCCAGGACCTTCATTTCGAGATGCAGCTCAACGGCGAGACCCGTCAGGTGGGTTGGACGGGCGACATGCTCCACACCGTCGATCAGATTATCGCCTACGCCTCCCGTTTCTATATTCTCAAGATGGGCGACCTCATCTTCACCGGCACGCCCAAGGGTGTCGGCCGTCTGCATGAGGGCGACCTCATTACGGGACAACTGGAAGGCCGACAGGTACTGGAATGCCGCATCCGTTGACCCCCTTCTCATCCTATTCTGCTACAGCAATACTGCCATTGGCTCTCTCTTGAGCTTCTCCCTTTTTGCTCCCTTTAAAAGGTAGGAAAAAGGGAGAAAGAAAGAAGAAAAAAGAACGCAACTCCGTTACGACAGAATACCGTCAACGGAGTTGCGTAGTCATTTGGAGATTATTTTCCTTTGTAAAGGAGTTAATTTTCCCTTGCAAAGGAGATTATTTTTCTTTGAAAATCACCTTACCGGCCTTGTCGATGTAGCCCATCTTCCAGTCATCAAACTGGACGCGCGCAAGTCCATGACTGAATGAGGCAGCGGAATAGAACTGAGGAGCAATGGCCATCTTGCCATCGTGATCGAGGAATCCCCATTTCGAGTTCAATTTCACGGCAGCCAATCCCTCTTTGTAGGGCTCTACACTACTAAACTGAGGTTCTGCAATCACCTTGCCGGCCCTGTCCTTGAATCCTTCCTTGTGGTCTTTATCGGAGAAAATAAGTCGGTCTTCACTATATATATAATAACCAGGAGCACACGACACGTTTGTTTCGTCCGCGCCAGGAACAAGTTCTCCCTTGCGGTCCAGCAAACCACAGCCAGCAATGCCACAAGCGTTGCCCTCGCCCCAAAAGGCTGTACCGTTTCTAAAGTCTTGCACATACCCGTGCACCGGCTCAATCGCCACCTTACCCTCCTTGTCGATGAAGCCCTTTTTCCTGGTTATACTATCTTCGAACCACGCCATTCCCTCATGGAAGGAACCGACGGCCACGAACTTCGGTTCGATGACCATCAGACCTTCGTGGTCGATGAAGCCATACAGTCGGCCCACTTGCACAGCGGCCAATCCTTCGCTGAAGCAGGCGGCTGCCTCGAATTGAGGAGCAATGACCATAGAGTCCTTCTCGTTGACGAATCCCCATTTCCGGACACGGTTCATCTCCAGTCGGACAGGGGCCAATCCCTCTTGGAAGGACTCGGCTCGATCGTATTTTGCCGTGATGACCATCTGGCCACGTTGGTCGATGAAACCCCACTTACCCAGATTGCGGGCGGGAAAGAGATAAGTAACATCCTCGTCGGAAGCGAGGTTCGATGTGTTGGTACAAGCTGCCGATGCCAACAGGGCAATCAGCAGCACAGAGAGTTTGATTTTCATATATTGGATAATGTTTTGTATGATATTGGATAATGTTTTGTGTGATGTCAGATAACCTCTTGGAGCAGTTGCCAGAACTTATCGACGCTGGCCACTTCGACCGACTCCTCGGGACTGTGTGGGTGATGGATGGTGGGGCCGAAACTGACGATAGGGAGGTCGGGATAGAGGTCGTGCAACACGCCGCACTCCAGTCCGCAGTGGACGGAATTGACCTTCATGTCGGAGGCAAAAAGGGAACGATAGGCTGCGACAATGCGTTGAGGCAGAGGCGATGAGGGCGATTGCTCCCAACCGGCATAGGCCGCCGAGAAATCGACGCGTGCGCCACCCAGGATGAAGCAACTCTGGATGCGCGAAGAGAGGGCGCGCTTCATCTCCTCGTTCATGCTGCGCACCATCAAGATGACGCTGCAATGACCCGATTCGCCCTCCTCCTTCATGGTCACAGCCGCCAGATTGCTGGAGGTTTCGACCACGTTCGGCAGGTCCGGCGAGAATCGGAAAAGTCCGTCGGGAGCAGCCTCCAACGAGTTGAGGATATCGTCCTGCACCTCTTCGGGCAACAGGTAGTCGGGCGTATCGACCAACGTTGCACGGAAGGTGATACCCTCGTCCACACCTCGCAGTTCGTAGCGGAAAAGTTCTTCATAATAAGCCACTTCGGCCTGCAAATCCTCGACCACTTCGGCAGGGACGGTGAGGATGGCCGTTGCCTCGCGAGGAATGGCGTTGCGCACACCGCCACCTTGGAACGAGGCGAGACGAGCCTCGAAGCAGACGACGGCATGCTTCAGGAAACGGGTCATCAGCTTGCAGGCATTGCCTCGACCCAAGTGAATGTCCATGCCCGAATGACCACCTTTGAGACCTCCCAAAGTGAGTTTCACCGCCTGATCGCCATCGGGGGCACCATGCACCAGTTTGTATCGGAACGAGGCGGTGACGTCGACGGCACCGGCACACCCCACCATGAGTTGACCCTCCTCCTCGGTATCGAGGTTGATGAGCTGAGTGCCTGTCAACCAACCAGGTTGCATGCCACGGACGCCTGCCATACCAATCTCTTCATCGACCGTGAAGAGCAACTCCAAAGGACCATGCACGACCGTTTCCGGAGCAGAAGCATCGGAAGGCAACAACGCCAACATGGCTGCCACGCCTATGCCATTGTCGGCGCCCAACGTAGTACCCTGTGCCATGACGAGACCATCGACCTCATGCACCTGGAGGGGGTCGGTCTGGAAGTTGAACGACACGTCATGGTTCGCCTGAGGCACCATGTCGATGTGCGCCTGAAGCGTCGTAACGGATTGTGGGTCACGACCTTGGCGTTGGGCCTTCTCCTGCCAACCTGCCGTAGCGGGTACCTGCACCAGGATGTTGCCCACTTCATCTACCAAGGCAATCAGCCCTGCTTTCTTTACCTTGTCCAAGATATAACTGCGCATAGCCGAAAGATGTCCCGAAGGATGGGGCACCTGACACAGAGCATAGAACTCTTCCCAAATACGTTCGTTCATAACTTATTGGAGATTAAGACATTTTTTTATTTCTGCAACTTATAGGATGGGCGCATCAACACTGCCATAGCGTAGAGGCCCAACAAGAGGACGAAACCCTGTTCGATGGACCAAGAGGTCCAGATGAAGGCCTGCACCTGGGGGTCAGTGAGTTGATTACCAATACCATAGCACAGCAAGGCAGTACCCACAGCATAGTGCCAAGGTCCCAACCCTCCCTGCACGGGCAAGATAAGTGACATGCTGCCCATGACGAAAATGGAGAGTCCTGCCCAGGCATCCAGATGCTCGGTGAAGCCGAAAAAGTAGCAGCAAGTATAACTGTTCAGATAGTAGCAAGTCCACAACGCCACACTCCATGCGAGGTAGGCGAAAGGATTGGCCACATCCTTCAACCCCTTGATTCCCTGCCACATATTGACCACGAAACCATGGACGAACTGGTAAGCCATGGTCTGCTTCAAGTAGCGGGAGGAGAGCAAGATAACCAACACGACCAATACGCCAGCCCCCCAAAGCCAAGGAGAAGAGACCAGGGACAACACTTTCTGACCGAAGTCGCTGCCCGACAGGAAAGAGGTAAAGTGCTCACGTTCATGGAAAAACGCCATCAGCACCATCACTCCCGACACGCCCATATCGACCATACGTTCGCTCACCATGGTGCCAATCGTCGTGCTGAACGGCACATGATAACGATGAGCGATATAACTGCATCGCCAAACTTCTCCCACACGGGGCAGGGCCAGGTTCAG
>JAEEGL012123949.1_pt1 | contig 11937 bp, 8 predicted proteins | sample 9134231 | NCBI WGS metagenome assembly JAEEGL01 (sample SAMN16246548, study PRJNA631951) | gut metagenome | biome: gut microbiome; feature: rumen; material: fiber-attached | host: Bos | place: Iran: Karaj | collected 2018-10 | reverse complement strand
ATTTAATTTTATCTTTATATTTTCATATTATTATTAATAACAAAAACTTTATCTAATTAATTAAAAGATATACAATTGTTAATTGGATAAAAATAAATAGACTTTAAAATTATAATGAATATTTTCTTTATTCAGAAATAAATTAGGCTTTCCTTTTGAATTTATTACATTTTTTTATTTATTATAAATTATAATTGATATTTTAATGCATTTTTCTCCATCCTTTAAATAATATATATTAATTTATAAATATTTTATTAATAAATAAAGAATTGAATAAAATAAATTCTTTATTTAAAAATGAAAAAAAAATTAAAAAAAATCAATTAATATATATAATTGTAAAATAAATAATATTATAATTATAATAATAATAGTAATCATACATATAAATTTTAGATTAAGAAAATTCTTACAACATTTTTTAATATTAATATTTTTTATGGTATTTTTAAATTCTTTTTTATTATTTAATTTATTAATCAAATGTAAACAATTGTTTCCATTATTTTCTTTATCTTTATTAAGCATATTATTTTGACTTATATCATTTTTATTAACAGAAATATTATTAATATTATCAACCTTTTTTTTTTTATTTTTAATATTTAAATTTAATGTTTGATTAATATTAATATTATTTCTTTGAATATTGTTAATTGGAACAGAATTATTATTATTATTATTTCCAGGAGTTTCTTCATTTTCCTTTAAATTAACATTTAAATTATTAGAAATTTCAACATTAATTATTGAATCTAAATTAATTGATTTTTCTACTATTGTAGATTTATGACTTTCATTATTTGAAAAAAAAGAACTTTTCATATCACCTATTGATATTTGTTCTAACTTTATTTTCATTAATATTCCTTGATTATCATTATTACTATTAAAATTATTTTCTCTTTCATAATTTAAATTATCATCTGTTGCACTTGTCCCATATTTTGAATTTATTCTATCATATATTCCATTTATATCGTCTTCTAGTTTTTTTTGTTTATTATAATTTATTGACTTTCTTTCTATTTGTTTTAATGGAACTTTTGGAATATTATTCATTTCTTTTATAAAAATAAAAAATTGTAAATAATAATGAAGGAAAATAAAATTGCATATTAAAAAAATGTATAAATAATTGATTATAATATTTTTTTTGATAAGTACAAAAATAATTTTTAAATAATTAAATGCTTAAATAATAAAAAAAAATAGTTTTAATATAAAAAATGAATTACTTTAATTATTTCCTCATCAAATTAAAAAATTAAAAATATTTTTTTTTAGCAATTATAAAATATAATTGTTTTCTTCATCATTATATCTAATAGTCATTAATGCAGAATGTATATATTTTTCATATTCTTTCATTTCTCTTTGTGTTAAATTTTTTTTACAGTTAATTTCATGAGATAAATTTCTATAATGATAATTTTTTTTTTCTTTACAATCACTATAATTTCTTAAAATTGAATTTTCACCATAATAATTTACTCTACTTAATTTATTTTTTTTATCATTCTCTCTTAATGTTCTTGAATTTTCCATTCTTTGATAAAAAGTTCTATTATAATCCTCATAATTATTTTTTTTTATCTTTTCAAAATTCAAACATTTATTAATTTTAGGCATATAATTATATTTTTCTACACTTTTTACTATTTTTCTTATACTTTTTTTTAATTGAAGTGATTCTTTTTTTCTTTTAAATATTTTAAACCTTTCTAAAAGAGGATATTTTGAATATTCATCAATATGATATTTTATTGAACTATTATTTCTCAATTTAGTTATTTTAGGTGTAAATGTACATTCTTTTAAATCATTTTTATTTTTTTTATCATTTGTTGTTAACATCATTTGATGATTTACTCTATAATTTCTTGTTAATGCATCAATATATAAGTTTTGAAAAATATTTGGCATTGAATTTTTTTTTTTATGGAAAACTTTAATATTAACAGATTTAGAATCATTTGTTGAATGTTTACACCTTAAAGAAATAGTAGATGTATTTATTGTGGAATTTTGTGTTTTATTTATACATTTATTATTATTTGAATTATTTAAAATTTTTATTTGTTGATCAAATAATTTAACATCATCACAATCATCCCAGAAATTATCTTGAATTAATGCCATGTTAAAAATAATTAATTTTTTATTTAATTACATATTAAATTTTATAAAAGTCTTTTTTATTAATTGAAAAATAACAAAATAAATTTAAAAATTTAAATATTTAAAAATTTAAAAAAAATATATATTCTTAGGTATTCTTTAAAAGAAACATATTTAATTTTTGTAAAATAATAATATAATTTTTTATTTACTCAAAAATTATTAACAGGGTCTTAATAAGTATAATAATATATTAAAAATTGGGGAGTATAATGGGTTTTTATTAAATCCCATATATTTTTTTTTCTTTATTATTTATTTAAAATGAATTATACTTTAATATCAAAATTAATTTATCTATCCTTGAATATAATTTATTTAAAAATATACAATATATTATTTTTAAAAGATTGTTACCCTAATTATAATAATAATGATTTTTACATTCTATTTGATTTAGGTGAACAAATAAATATAACAAATTTTATTCAATATAATATATTTGAATTATCAATTGATTCAACAATTGGAATAACAATAAATTTTACATGTAATTTATATGGTCCTACTTTATTAAAAGATTCAAATATTAAATGTTTTTTAAAAGATAAAATACCATTAAATACTGATCTAATATTTATATTAAAGGAAATAAATTATCAAAAAACTTTTATTATTGAAATAGATGAAAACTTACAATTATTTACATTTCAAAACAATAATACAATATTTTTTCCAAAAATAATAAATAATTGTAATAATTTTTTAAAAACAATTGCAGTTTGTTATATAACAAATAATAAAAATTATGAAAAAATAATATTTAAATTATATGACAAATTAATTTCTTATTTAAATAGGACAAAATATGATGTATACGTAATAATATCAAATGAAACAAATAATAACACTATGAATAAAAAATGGGAAAATATTTCAAATAATGTAATAACATTTAGATATTATAAATTAAAAGAATTACTGAATTATAATTATATATTTGATGATGCAAATGGATATGACTATATAGGTAATTGTCAATTACCAATTATATATTTTTCAAAAATACATCCAGAATATATTGGATATTTATTTTATGAAGATGATGTTTATATTAATTTTAAAGATAACCTTTTTGATATAATTAATTTTGAGGATTTTGATGCTTTTTTACAAAATAAAAGAAAAGAGGATAAGTATTGGTATTGGGCAAACGGTGGATTACACTCAGATTTTGGTAATTTAACCACTCATTATTCAGGATTATATAATATTTATTATATTAGTAAAAAAACATTGAATAAATTTTATAATTGGTTTATTAAGAACAATTATTATGGCCATCATGAATTATTATATAATATTTTTTTTAATTTCGATCAAAAAAAATATAATATTGGATATTTTGAAAATTATATTGATGAATATACAGATTGGCGTAAGTCTAATGAATTGTTACAATATGCATTTTTTAATAAAAGTGTATATTTAATATTTCATCAATGTAAAAGTGAAAATTATTTTATTATATTAGAAAGTTTAAGTCTTATTTTTAATAAAAATAATTCGACTCATATATTGCAATAAATATTTAATAAGGTTAAATATATATATTTTTTATAAAATCTTAGCATTAATTGTAAAATTATATAATTTTATATACAGGGTAATGAGAATAAACCTATATTATTTTATATTTTTGTTTTATTTATTGTTTTTTTTATTGATTAACATTGATTATTTATATTCTATATATCTTAATATAATTTTTTAATAGAAATATAAAACTATAAAGTATCCATTCTTTCTAATGATGAAATTAGATATTTTAATTAATTAAAAATAAATTTGATTTAATAAAAAGTATTAGTATCATTAAAAAATACTAATTTTAGCATAAAATTTTTAATAAATTATTTAATATATAGTATAGATTTAATTATAAATTAATTTCTTTTTAGTTAGAAATATTATAATTAAAAATAAAAAGTCTTTATTTTTTTATATATTTAATTTTTAAAACATTTTTTTAAAATTATTTTTTTAATTTTTTATATATTCCTGAATTTCATTCAAAAACAGATTTTTAAATTTTTTTATAAAAAATCTTTAATGTTTTTCATCTATAATATTTATTTGATTTTATTCTTTTATTTATAACAAATATACCAATTAATTTACAGAACAATTTTTTAATAAAAAATATTGATAATGTAAAATAATATTAAATAATCCAAATTCAAATTTTATTTATATTTTTACTTGAATTTTTCAAAATGAGGTAAAATTATATTTCTCCATTTTTCAATTAATTTTTTATCGTTTAATTTATAAATATTATTATTAACTTCATTAATTAAAATTTTTTCATTTTCTCCAGTCGCAATTTTAAGTGCTTTTTGTATAACATAATTACCATAATTATTTTTCATAATTTCTCCTATTTTTCCACTTTGAACAATTTCATAAATATAATAACTTAAGATTTTTTCACTTTTTTCAATCCATCTTTCCATTACATTTGAAGCATATTTTTCCATAGAAAGCATGGTTAATTTATTTTTAAATAAATATAAAGTTTTAATTACTTCATCTTCATTCCAATAATTAATTAAAACTTGAAATACATAATTTCCATATGAATGTTTTATTAAATCCATTGCATTTTCTTTTATAATTTTTTTTATTTGTTCTTGGAATTTATATTTGTGAATAAATGTTATAACTTTTTTTATTATGCATATACCATTTGAATTATATGATAAATCTAAAAAATTATTTAAAATAAAATCATATATAAATAAAATTAAATCTTCCTCAAAACTAGAAATTATTTTTTCTAAAACATGACAACCATATGGATCATATGCTAATTTAGTAATATAATTTTTAATAGAATTTATAATTAAATTTTTTTCAGTTTTACTTCCTATATATTCAATTATTCCTTGAATGGGATATGTTCCAATATTATTACAACATAATTCAATTAAATTATCTTTTATTGCATTTAAATATTCATTTCTATCTTTTTGATTTAAATAAGTAAAAAATTTTCTACAAAAATAATTTGCATATGGATCTATAATTAAATCTTTTAAATTAGGTAATATTTCCATTAATATTTGATGTAATATATCACTATGAGTATTTTTTAAATAATTTTGAAAAATTCTACTTCCTTTATGACTTTTTATTACATTTATAAAATTACCTTGTAATTTACTGTAAATTAAATAATCTATTTTATTTGTTTTTGTTATTATTTTTTTTATTTCAAATAATATCATTTCTACTTTTACATTAATATCTTTTGGTAATGTTACAGAACCAAATTTTTTTCCATTATTTTGATTATTAAAAAATTTATCTGATTTTATTTCAAATGTTTTTTTTCTATTTACTGTTCTTAAATCATTATTATTATTATTTCTAATTTCAGTACTATTATAAGATATATTATTTTGATTTTCAATTTGTGAATTAAAATAATTTGGAAACATAAATTGTGAATTTTTAGGGAAATATTTACCATTAAAACTAAATGGTTTATGTAAAATTTGAGTTTGAAAATAATTTGATTTTTGTAAATTATTACTCAGTGAATTTTGATTACCTAAAGTTAAACTTTTTCTTGGATATTTACGTACAAAACTATTTGCATTTCCAATATAATCACTATTATTTAAATTTTTATTATTTTGAAAAAAATTCATATTAAAATCAATATTATTATTTACTATCATTTGATTAAAAATTGTATTAGATGAATTATTGTCTTGAGTATCTTCTTCATCACTAAATTTAAAATGATCTTCATGTTCATCTTCTTTTAAATCATCATCCATTACATTATTTAACATTGATTTGATTTGTACTTCTATACTTGATTTTGAATTACTTTTTTTCATTTTTTATAAAAATCTTAAAAATTTATTTTAATAAATTTTTCAAATTATTTTTCTAATTTTTTTAATAAATTAAATTTTAAAAATGTCAATAAATAATGAAAGTAAATTTGAAAATATTTTAGGTGATTTAGATAAGAATATTTTAAAATATAAATCTCAAATACCTATTTTGGATAATACTAAAACTATTAAAATTGAAAAATCAGATAAATTAGATTTTGAAGGAGAAAAAACTTTTTATGATTTATTATCCAAATATCAATTAGATAATTCAAATCTTCAATATGAAAATTTTTATTTAAAAAAGCAAAATAAATTTTTGGAAGAAGAAATTAAAAAAATAAATGAAAAATATTTAGAATTAAAAAAAGAAATTGAAACATTTAATCTCAAATTAGATAATTTCGATAAATTAAAAGAAGATATTGTGAAAGAGTTAAATGATAAATATACAAAATCGATAAATGAATATGAAAAAGAAAATAATATATTAAAAAAAGATAATAATAATTTTATAGAGAATCAATCATTAATAAGTAAATTTTTAGATGATAAAAAAGATATTTTATTAAATTTAGGAATTAAAATAGAACCAGAATTAAAAAACAAAATTGATATAAAAATAATTGAAAATATATTTAATAAAATAATAAACGAAAATCAAAAATTAAATACAAAAATAAATGGATTAAAACAAATAATAAAAGATTTTAATTCACATTTAGATATTGAACAAGATGAAAAAACAATAAAAATAAATAATCCATTAAAAATAGAGAATGAAAAAAAAACAATCACAATACCAGAAAAGAAAGATCAAACAAATGAACAAACAAAAGAAAATTCAATAATTACAGAAAGATATTCAACAATTAATAAAATATATTATCAATCACCAACAATAATAGATGATAATAAATTAAATCATCATCAATTTAATTCTTTTAATCAATTAACTCCAAATATCATTAGTAATACTTTAAGAATTAATACAACTCAAAATAATCAAAATAATTTTTTAAGAAATAGTTCATATCCAGAAAGAAAATTATTTAATGATTATAATTCATTTAGAAAAAATTTAAAACTTGAAAATAAGAAAATGAATTTTATTAAAAAAGATAGATTAAAAAAAAATATTATTAATTTAAAAAGTAATCCTTTATATGGTTTAAAAAATAAAATTGAATTACTTGAAAATATGCTTAAAGATACTTATTCATCCCAAAATGATAATTTTATTGAATCACAATCTAATAGTCATTCAAGAAATTATTATCCAGAAATTAATTAAAATAAAAAATAGATTAATAACTTATTTAAATATTTTGATTTATTTATTAAAATATTTAATATTAAACATTATTAAATCATTTTTAAAGTTTTTATGAACAAAATCAATGTAAAACCTCTATAAAATTTTTCGATTTTACATATCACAAAAACACAAAAACTTTAAAAAAAAAAACCCTAATTAAAACTAAAAAAAAAACCACAAAATCCTTTATAAAAAAAACAAAAACAAAAATAAATCATTTATTGTTCTGATTACTTTATAAAAAAGTTGATATAAAAACCAATTTTTTTTATAAAATAATCAAAAAAAAAAACAATAAATGCAATATTTACCCTCAGCAAGAAGTTTTATTTCCACTTCCCATATCCTTAGTAGTATCTAAAGTAGTCATTTCCTCAGCAATAGTAGGATGAATTCCAATAGTTAAATCAAGCATATCCTTAGTTAATCCACATTTCATAGCAACAGCAACACCTTGTGTAATTTCCCCAGCATTAGGACAAAAAATATGAAATCCAACAACTTTATCATATTCATAAGTATTAACAATAACTTTCATATAACAAGTCAAATCATTTTCATTATCAATATTCCATTCAACAGGAGTAAATTCACTATGATAAACTTTAATATTTTCTTTCCCATAATATTCATTTGCTTTTTCTTCACTCATACCACAACAACCATATTCAATACTTGAATATATTGTAGTTGGTATATTATTATAATCTACTATTTCATTATCATCATTAAATAATCTTCTTGCAAGAAGTTTACCTGCTTTTATTACTGGTGGTGCTAATTCAGGTCTATTTTCTGCACAGTCACCTATTGAATATATATTATTAATTGAGGTTTGTTCATATTCATTTACTATTATTTTACCTGATTTTGATAATTGAATACCGATATTTTCTAAATTTAAATTTGATGTGTTTGCTTTACGACCTACTGCTAATAAAACTGTATCAAATTCTTCTGTTAATATTTCTTTTTTTTCGTTTTGATATTCTACTATTATTTTATCATTTTCATTTTTTGCAAATTTAGTTGGAGAACATTTATTAAGAAATTTAATACCATCATATATAAGAATATCTTCAACTCTCTTTGCCATATCTCTATCGAAATTTCTTAATAAAATTGAACGAACCATAATTGTAGTATCATAACCTAAAGAACATAAAATACCAGAACATTCAACTGCAATATATGAAGCTCCTATAACAAGTGTTTTACCAGGTGATTTCTTTAAAGAAAATAAATCATCACTTGTTATACAATATTCCTTTGCTCCTGGAATATCTGGAAAAGATGGTCTTCCTCCTGTACAAATTAAAATCTTATCTGCAGTAACTTTTTCAACATTTCCTTTTTTATCAACTAACTCAATAGTATGTGAATCAATTAATTTTGCTAATTTATTATGATAAGTAATATTTTGATCTCTAAATTGTTTTCTATAACCAAAATTAATTGATTTAATATGTGATTGAACATTTTGAACTAAAGTTTCCCAATTATGTTCTTTTTTAAATTCTGTTGTATTTCCTATATATTTATAATATTTTGATTTATCATATAATAAAGCTGCAAAATGCATTAATTTTTTTGGTATACAACCTACATTTACACATGTACCTCCAAGACCCCATGTTGTACCTTGAGGTGATGGTGTTACAAAATCAGTTAATCCTACTTTTATATTGTATTTTGATGCCTCTTTTGCTGCTGCTGTTCCACCTGGACCACCTCCGATTACAAAAAAATGGTAATCGTATGTTGATTGGGTTGAACCCATTTTTTATTATTTTATTCTTATTTTTAATTTTTTTTTAATTTTATTATTTAAAGGGAAATTATTATATATTAATTTTTTTTGTTTTAAGAATTTTAATTAATTTTGAAAAGTTAAAATATTTGTTTTAATTTTTTTTATTGTTTCAAATATTTATTGTATATATTAATAATAAAGTATTTAGGCATCAGCTTTTTTTTCTGGTTCTGCTGGTGCATCTGTTATTTTACATATTTGTTTTGTAATTAAGTAAAATTCATTTTGTTGAACAATAATTAATTCTTCCCCACTTTTTAAACGCATTCTTATAGTTAGATTTTTATTTACACCTGGTTCATTTATTTTTTTTAAATCATCTAAAGTTCTTTTTGAATATAAAATTAAATCAAATAAAAGACCAGTAAGTTTAACTACAAAAGCATTATCTTCAATATTTGATTTAAATGGAATACCTTCAGAAGAAACCAAAATATAAAATTCCATTGAAGTATTTTTCTCTTCAAAAGCTTTTAAAAGTTTATCAAGTTCACTTTGTGCCATTTAAGTTATTTATTATTATTTAATTATAATATATATTAATTAATAACTAATTTAAATTAAATCATAATTTATTAATCATTAATCCCAAAAAAAAAAAAATAACAAACTCTAAAAAAAATATTTAAAAAACAATTTAATTTAATTTAGATATCAAAGTAACACATATCCCAAAAAAAAATTTTATAAAATGTCAACAACAGTAAAAGAAGATCCAAAAGCAAAAGCCCCAAACGACATTCGTATAGGAATGAACACCCGTGTACGTAATGTAATTCGTTATTCAACATCAATAATGAAAGAAAAAAATCTTAAAGAATTGAAATTTTCAGCAGTAGGAGGATCAATAGGTCGTTTATTGGACACAGTAGAAGTTCTGAAAATACTAATACCAAACCTATATCAACAAAACAAAATAACAAGTGTAGCATATCAAACCCTCGATTCAAATAATACAGTTTTAAATCAAAGACTTTACCCTAAAATGGAAGTCATATTATCAACAGAAGAATTTAAAACTAAAAATGAAGGTACACAAGATAAATTACCAGAAGAAGAAAGAAAAAAAATTGAGAAAATAATGAAAGATAGAAGAGAAGAAAGACAAAATGAAGGTAGAGGGTTTAGAGGTAGAAGAGGATTTAGAGGAAGAAGAGGATTTAGAGGAAGAGGTTTTAGAGGAAGGAGAGGATTTAGAGGTAATAGAGGATTTAGAGGTGGTAATTCAGGTTTTAGAGGTAATAGAGGTTTTAGAGGTGGTAATAGAAATGTTGGGGGAAATAGACGTGGTGGTGTTAGGAGAGGTAATTTACAAAGAGGCATGAGACGTGGTCCTAGGAGAGGTAGTGGTAATAAGTAAATGAATTATTTTAGGGTTTTTTTTCTTATTTTTTTTTTTTGGCTTTTTTTATTTTCTTTTTTTTCTTTTTTTTTTTGCATTTTTTTTAGTTCTTTTTTTTTTTTTTTAGTTTTTTAATTTTTTTTTTAGGGTTTTTAATAAAAAGAATTTTATTATTTTTTTATTATTGAAAATTTGGATAGGGTTTAGCCTTTGATTTTATCCATTTTTTAAATTTTTTTTTTTTTTATAAAGTTCTTTTTTTTTTAATTTTTGCATTTTTTTGGAGGGATTATTATTAATAATAAAATTAATATATTTTTTAGATAAAAAATATATTTAATTATTAATTTGATAATGAATAATGCTAAAGAAATAGATTTCCCAAGAGATCTAGATATAAAATGTTTACGTATAGTTTCACCAATATTTAATAATGGAATAATAGCTTTAAATGGATTATATCATGATTTATCTAATATAGAAGATAAAAATAAATTTCCATTACAAAATAAAATGGTTAATTTTTCAATTCCAATAAATGATGGAATAAATATAGGAAATGCATTTACATTAAGTTCAAAATTTGGTAAAGTTCTCTCAACAGAAGAATTAGAAGCACTTTTAATATTTATAAATAAATCAAATAATGATATAGAATTAAAAGATATAAAAATAAATGTATCAACTGAATTAAAAGATAATAATAATAAACTAGAATTAAAAAAATTTTCTTGTAATACTCCATCAAATAAAATAATTTTAAAAGGTTTAACATCAATATCTTTTAAATTAAAATTTATAATTGATTCAATTGCAAAATATTTAATTGATATAACAATGATATGTCAAAGTAAAAATTATGATAATATTTATAGAAAAGAAATATCATCTCAACAACCAATAAGAAATTCAACTGATAAATATAAAATTATTGATGGTAAAGTAGAATTAAATTTCAGTAAAAGATTAACTTTTGAAACTTTATTTCCTGTTAAAACTACTGAAAGATTTTTTAATAATCAAATGAAAGAATGTTTTATTGAAGAAACTATTATTAATCAATCAAATAGAACTTTAATTTTATTTGATATGAAATTATGTTGTCAATCTAAACCAAATGAATTTTTTGAATTAATAAATGGAGAAAATTTAACTAATATTATTATTGAACCTAGTATTGAATTAAATGTTATATTTAAAATTACTGATCCGAATATATTTTTAAATGAAAAATATTTTATTTTACAAATTAATTGGGGAAATTTATTTGATATAAATCCAAAAAAATTTATTAAAAATATTGAAAATGGAATTGATGTTTATAATTCAAATTTTACTTTAAATATTGTTGATACTCCTGGAAAAAATATTTTAGAAAATCAAAGTTTTAAAGTTATATTTTCTTTAAATAAAAAATCAAAAATAAATT